>JACCDU010929606.1_pt1 | contig 31677 bp, 59 predicted proteins | sample 7446081 | NCBI WGS metagenome assembly JACCDU01 (sample SAMN15323447, study PRJNA562643) | freshwater metagenome | isolation source: river surface water | place: USA:Blue River Watershed | collected 2017-08-17
CAATGACCGAACAAGATAAAAAAGATCTCGCGGCATCTGTACAAGAAGAATTCGAAGCACAGGCAACAAAAGTTTTTGGTTGGGCTCATAAGCTAGCACCCAATAAAAATTTAGTTTATATGGGTGGATGTGCTATGAATTCAAAGTTCAATAAGACATTAGATCATCAGTATGATGGTATATGGAGTCTGCCTATCCCTGGAGATGCTAGTAGTGCTATCGGCGCAGCACTTTATTCCCAACAGACTAGGATCAAGTGGAATCACGGTATTCCGAAACATATAAAAATCAAATGATTGCAAATAATCTTTATACTTGCGGAAATCAGTTTTTGCTTGATACACATTATCAGGAATATGAAAATCTTAGACCTTTTATGGACAAAGATCCAGAAAAGGATTATAGTTTTGAAACATCAGCATTCAATTCTTTACAATTTCCTATATGGAGAGATCCCATAATGTCTAAGAGGATTAATCATAGACCTTTTAATGATTCCGATATAGACAATTCTCAAGAATTAGAAAATACGATCCAAAAAATAGCGAAATGGACTAGAAAAAGACTTTATGAAAATTGTCTTTATTATGACATAGAGCCAGCTGTAAGTTGGATGATGGAATATAAAACAGGCGGATGGCAAAGTGTTCATAGCCACGGTAAAAAATGTATTACTCAGGTCATATATACTGAAGCCGTAAAAGAAGACGATTCGGACGGTAAAGGATTTTTACACGGTGCTTTCTATGCGTTCATGACAGATGGCAATCCTCCTTGTTATAAGGCTTTACTTCCAGAGCCAGGAAAGTGTATAATAGCTAAAGGAGACGTTTTCCATGGAGTATATCCGGTAAGAGCCGTACCGAGAAAATGCCTCATTATTGATTACGTTATAACATGATAAAAGACTACGGTTACGAAGAACAAAAATTATATCTAGAACTGATGTTAGCAGATGCGGAGGTATTTGTTCGCTGTCAGGGCATCTTTGATCACACATTGTTTGATCGAAAGTTACAGGATGCCGCAGAATTCATTAATGAATATGCTAAACAATATTCAGTATTGCCTGATTACGAAATGGTTAATGCCACTTGTAAAGTCGGGCTGAAAAGACCAGAAGAAGCCAAAGAGGGACATCTCGAATGGCTTATGGATGAGTTTGAAAACTTTACCAGACATAAAGCTCTAGAAAGAGCAATCATTAGTTCAGCAGATTTATTAGAAAAGAAAGATTATGGCGCAGTAGAAGTCATGATCAAAGAAGCTGTACAAATTGGTCTAGCCAAAGATATGGGTACTGACTACTTTGCTGATCCACGTGCTAGATTAATGAGAATCAAAGATAAGAATGGTCAAATCAGTACTGGTTGGCCAAGCCTTGATCGCAGATTGTTTGGTGGTATGAACAGAGGCGAACTGAATATCTTTGCAGGTGGTTCTGGTGCAGGTAAGAGTTTGTTCTTGGCTAACTTAGGTGTAAATTGGGCTCTAGCTGGTTTGAATGTTGTGTATCTAACATTAGAACTTTCAGAAGATCTAGTTTGTATGCGTATGGATGCGATGACTACAGGCATACACACTAAAGAGATTTTTAAAGAACTTGACGATGTAGAAATGAAAGTTCGTATCATCGGTAAAAAGTCGGGAGGATATCAAGTCAAATATATGCCTTCTGGCAAGACAGCCAACGACATTCGTGCTTATTTGAAAGAGTATGAGATTAAGACTGGCAGAAAAGTAGATGTGTTGTTAGTTGATTATCTCGACTTGTTAATGCCTATTAGTAAGAAAATTAGCCCTGCGGATTTGTTTATCAAAGACAAATATGTTTCAGAAGAACTAAGAAATCTTGCAGTTGAACGTCAATGTATTCTAGTAACTGCGGCACAGTTGAATCGTGGCGCAGTAGAAGAAGTTGAATTTGATCATAGTCATATTTCAGGTGGTTTAAGTAAGATTCAAACTGCTGATAATGTGTTTGGTATCTTTACAAGTCGTGCTATGCGTGAGCGTGGTAGATATCAAATTCAGCTAATGAAGACACGTTCTAGTTCGGGTGTAGGACAAAAAGTAGATCTAGAGTTTAATTTAGAAACGCTAAAGATTTCAGATCTTCCAGAAGATGAACAAGAAAGCCACAGTGGTGCTAGTAGGGGTGCTAGTAGCATCATTGAAAATATCAAGAGAAAAACAGAGATACAAAGAGAAGATCCTAGTGAAGGTGTTGGTGTAGGTAAGGTCCGCGGAACTGTAGAATCTACCAAACTTCGCGAAATCTTAAACAACATGAATACCGATGAAGACGCACCGTTTTGAATTATTATCTTGGGAATACACCACAGACGAATCAGCCAACTATCTAGATATTGATTGGCCTAAGGTACAAAAAACTATAGGACACGATCAAGTTAGTTGGTTGTTAAAACAACCTAAAACAGCTTGTCAATTAGTATTAGATAAATCCGGATCAAGCGTAAAATTAATGGCTGAATTTTACGATGAAAAAACATTGACTGCATACCATTTAATGTGGGCTAAATAATGGATGCGAGCAAAAGAATTTATCGACGAATCTAAAAAACCTCTGCGTAATAGTTCTAAGCAGAGTCTTCCTAATCTAACTTCGGCTGATTATCTGGACAATAACAATCATCCCTATCTTGCTTATAGGTTTGGAGTTGCTCTAGCACCTAGTCCGGATTTAGAAGGAGTATATGATGAAGGTCCTATAGGATCAGCTTTTTCTATGCTCGACTATACCTCCGGAGATGAAGAAATAAGAAAAGCCGCTGCTAAGAAAATGGGAATAAAATTTTCTCATGGGACTGGAAAAGGCAGCAAAGAATTGTCCGATAGTGTCATTAATAAAACAAGTCCGGTGGCAAAACCAAAACGTAATCAATACGGAGTTTAAATGCGCCTTAACGAGATTAATGAACGATCTGATTTCGTAACTGTAAATAAAACCTTGAACCCAAAAATCTGGGAAGGTGATCGTTTAAAATTAGAAGTAAAACAAAAACTTATACAGATAGCTCGCGCCTTTGAAGATTTCGTAGGTATAGAACTAGATGTAGATGATTATACCATAACCGGTTCTAATGCCAATTACACTTGGACTGATTATTCAGATCTCGATCTACATCTAATTATACCCGGAACTGCCACAGACGAACAAAGAGAACTTTTTAACGCTAAGAAGGCACTCTGGTCTGAGCAGCACGATATTACTATTAAAGGATTACCAGTCGAATGTTATGTCCAGGGTGCAGATGAACCGCATCATAGCACAGGCGTGTATAGTATTGTTGAAGAAAAATGGTTAGTAGAACCTAAGAAAGTCAAACCAGAGATAAATGATTCGGCTATTGAAGCTAAAAAGGATGCAATATTGTCTTTAATAGAGCATGCGATTTTAAGCAAAGATTTAGAAAAATTAAGAGCTGTTAAAGATAAAGTTACTCAGATGCGTAAGGCCGGGTTAGAACGTGCTGGTGAGTGGAGTGTAGAGAATCTAGTATTTAAGATTCTGCGCAATCTTGGAATTATTGATCAACTTACAGAAAAAATAAGAGAGCTGGAAGATTCCGAGCTCTCTTTAGAACAACAGACTAATGTATTAGATTAGTCTTTCTTGCCACCAAACAACTGTAGCAGATTCAAGAATAGATTAATAAAATCTAGATATAGAGTCAATGCACCAAGAATTTCTAGGTTGCCATTATTTTCAACACTGACCATTTGACGGATTTGTTGTGTGTCATAAGCAGTTAGGCCTAGGAAGACTAGAATAGCGATAGCTGAAATGACCATAGCCATCACAGAGCTGCCTACAAATATATTGATGATGCTGGCAATGATGATAGCGATCAAGCCCACAATCAAGAATGATCCAAAACTGCTAAGATCTTTCTTAGTGAAGTAACCATAGAAACTCATAACACCGAATAATACAGCACCGCCCATAAAGGCCGATACGATACTGCCGATATTATAAATCACAAAGATCGTAGCAAAGCTCAATCCCATCAATGCCGCAAAGGCATGCAGTGCTAGAGTCGCTACAGGTTTGGTCATTTTATGAATGCCGAATCCCAAAGCAAAGATAGCTACCAGAGGTGCAAAAATAACGATCCATTTCATCACACCAGTAAAAAAGAAAGCCATCAGTGCAGGCGAGCTAGAAACGAATAAGCTGACTAGCATACTGGTCAATACTGCTAGACCCATATGACCATAGACACGGCCCATTGCAGAATTGATTTGATCAGCAGTTCTGTAGCCAAATGGTGCGTCAGTAACAAAAGTGTTCATTTATATCTCCTAAAAATAAAGACAAGTTTATTATACTATAATTTATCCGAGATGTCAATGATCAGCGGTCGATTTGCCCAGTTTTTACGCCAACTTTTTTAGCCCAGGGTATAATTGGTTTAAACTTATCTGGATTTCTTAGATTCTTATCCCTAGTAGCCATGTCTAATTCACGACGACAAAAATCTACATCTTCTAAGATGCCCTGTCTGAGTATGCCTCTAATAAATCCATTTTTAATTTCTGGAGACTGTTGATCAATCAATGCTCGAAATAATCTTTCAGCAAGTATCTCATGGTTGCTGAGACACATGTGATTATATCTAGCATCTATACCTCGCCAAAATCTAGAATCTACTTCCAGTTCAGGATCTTCAAATTCGTGATACTGTATATCCTCCATAAGGATACCGTCAGCTATCAACAGTTCTGGAAATTCTACAGCCTGATCTAGATCTTGATTAAAACATTTGATGATCAAAGGTTTTTTCAACTGGCGTCTCTGAACTTGATAGGCCACATAGGCCAATCTATTATTAACATTCATTAGATCGATAGCAGGACGTTGTATATAACGAATGTACAGTTCTATTGCCTTAGCTTCTTCTTTGGTCACAAATCGATCTAGATCTATGACATTGGCATTGCTCATTTCCGGCATTCTTTCTAGGAACCAAACTCTGCTAGGATGCGTAAGACATATGACTAGATAATCGTCTGCAGTCATTTCATAATTAAGCCATATCTGCAAGTGTGTCCATATCCAATCTTGGCTAGATCCTACCAGACTGCTATTGATCAGTGTGATTTCTTGATTGGTGTGATGATGGATCTTTTCCGCAACCAATCTAGGCCAATTTTTAGTTTCGTCTCCCTTGGGCGGGCTAGCCGAAAAACTATCTCCTATGACAAATAATCTACTCATGTTATTTCTTTCCTGCAATCCTATGCATAAACGATGGCTGTTTTTGTTCTTGTTGCATTATGCTCAATTTATTCATGTCTAATTCTCTGACACAGAAATCTTCATCATCTAGCGTGTTCTTGCCTAACAATCCTGTTAAAAATCCTTGATCCAGATCTAATATTTTATTTTCTGTAAATGCAGCAATGACCTTTTCAGCCATGATCTTGTGATTACTAAGGCAGAGATGATTGTATCTACAATCTACTCCGTGGAAATATGTGGATGAATCTTCTTCCCCACTTTCAAATTCTAGACTCTGCACACTGTAAAGATTGCCGTGTGCCCACTGCAATTCTTCTATGTTTTCCACCTGCGAAATATCCGAAGGAAAGCAATTCAACATTAACGGACGTCTAAGACCTCTCTTTAGCACTTCATAGGCCAAACTCTTCATCCTATTGGTCTGATGTAGCGTGTCTAGTTCTGGGCGTTGTATGTGCTGCATGAACAGTTGGATAGCCCAGCCCTGTTCCTTTTCTATGTACTTTTCTAATTCGATGATATGGTGATTTGACAGATTTGGATGTTCCTGTAGATACCAAAATCTGTTAGGATGTGTAACTGCTACAATCATATAATCATCGGGTGCTACCTGATCAATCATACCATTTATATGGTGCCAACAGAAATCCTGTGCAACACCATATTGGCTATAATTGACTAGATCTAGATCTTTATGTGTAAGACTCAATTCGGCAGCTACTAAATTGATCCACGAATCTATTCTAGATTTAGGCTTGCCTCCGCTCCATGATTCTCCGGGACTGGCCCAAAGACCCTTTCCGGAATTACCTGTAACCATTTCTGCAGGTACGGTAAAACTGTCTCCAATGATATGTAATGTAGTCATATCAATAGTTATCAAGATTGCCATTTAGCATAGGTTTTTCTTGACTTGAGTTAAATACACATATTATAATACTAACATCATGCTAGAAAAAATCACCAGCCTAACAGAAGAACTAATGCGCCTGCTCAAGGATGACCCGGTGCGCCCAGACATCCCTGCGGATTTCCGAGTGGATGAACATGGATCAGTGTTTGTGCTAAAGAATGATCAAGGTGAAACTCTAGCAGTGACCTGTGTAAAATTTCTAGCAGGCATACCCGAAACTGTGGAAGATCTACACACACTGGCTCGCGATTCAACTACTGCGGTATTTTATACTATATGGAGTTATGCTGCGGGCGCAGGTCGTGAATTGATCGAGCAGGCCCAAAAAGACATCAAAACACAGATGCCCACAGTGGATACTTTTGTTACACTAAGTCCTAAGACTGAGATGGCTCGTAGATTCCATCTCAAGAATGGTGCTGAAGTATATAGGGAAAATCCAGATACAGTGAACTATCTATATCACTGAACGCCGGGCTTAGAGCCCACTTCGTATTTAGAAATTTCTGCTACCCAAGATTCGCGACTGCGATCTGACTGAGCCTGTGCAAAACGCTGTGCTTCTGCATTGGCTAGACTTTCATTGGTGATCACTAGACCATCTAAGAACTGTTTTTGTATGCGGATGTTGGTACGTGTGTTACGAGCCATTATTTTCCATGCTTGCATATCTCTGCTCCTGTTTCAAATATTTAGTCAAAAAAAGGCCCGCCGAAGCGGGCCCGACTCCGCAGGAAAGGCCCCCGTCCTCATTTATACTTTAGATATTGCAAAATAGCTTCTCGTTCTTCCATAACAAAGTACGGAACATTATCCTCTATGATCACAGGCATACCTTGTTTTTGTGCCACTTCTATGATCTGCATCATTAGTACGGATCCGACAGCAGCTTTGTTCCATTTCTTATAGGGTTTCGATCTAAGAAAAACTCGACCTTGACCGTGTGAATCAAAATCGTTTTTAAGTAGATTTTCTTCTATAAGTTTGTCAAAGATACTGTTCATAAAGTATGACCATAACCAATTATCGCCGGCAGGTGTCAAAGGTATCTTTAATTTAATTGTAGTCATCGCTTTCCATCCTTCTCAGAAGTTCTTTGAGACTGACTTTATCAAATTCTGAATTTTCTCTGTAACCGGCAGTCTTTATATATTTTAAAAATTCATTATTAGTCATACCCGAAAACGGTTGTACTTTTTCTCCTCCGTACTCTTCTACGAATACGGCCTTGAATCTGTGCCAATCATCAGAGTTTAAAGGCACTTTAGAGATTTCTGGGTCGTATGGTTTTGGATTTAATACTGCATCAATATCTTTTATATGTTGTCTATTACGGATGCTAGCCAAAATATCTTGTGCTTTGCTCATAATAATTTCTCTATAAGAAAAGGCCCCGAAGGGCCTTTGATTAGTCGTCTTCTCGATTTTTAGAGTTGTTAAACTCTGCGAGCATATAACCAGGATGAACTGCTTCTCGGACAAGATTAACAGCGGTCTTGCCGAGTCCTTTGACGCCCTGTCCAACGGGAGGACGAAACTTTTTATTATATAAAGAGCTCGTCCAAAATCCGAATAGCAATAAGAATGCGATGCTGCTGGCATCTTTTTGAGCCGCTCTCAACCCTGTGAAACAGAAATCGTCCTGAACAAACTTGTAATCTTTTCGATTAACGCCAGCTTTGCCTTTAGGACCAGCAACAACATAATCGTATTGTGCTTTGTCTGCGGCAATTGTGGTTCTGAACCAATCAATAAAGGTATCCCAAGGTTCGGGCTTTGAGTGTAAAACTTTGACATTGGGATTGAGTAAAAGTTCTACAGCACCTTCGGCTAGTTGAACACTGTCTTTCTCTTCAGCAGCAAATTCGGGAATAACGTCTATAACTCCTTTGAACCATTTGTAAATAGCCATTTTTTGAACGATAGCAAAGTGATTTTGTTCGTTCATAGGATTTTTAGCGATGGCTTCGATAAGTTCTTTCCAATGGGGGTCAGCTTTACAAGCAGCTACAAACTTACCCTTTGAAACAATTTTATAGTTATCAGCTAAGCCGTTGGGTCCACCGAATGGTGCTGGATGCCAGCTCTGGAACGGCGCAAACTTCCGACCTGTCGCCTGTAGTACTCGAACAACAGCCATATCTTCTTTGATGCCTTTGAAATATCTTGCGATAATGGTCTGTTCTTGACTAACTGGTTTAATGCCTGTGGCATTCAGTGTGTCAAAAACATCCATTTCTTCAGAATCGTTTTTAACATACACAACTTCTACTGTATGCTCATAGGCATCGATTTGCTCTTGAGTCCAGCCTTCGGCTAACTTTTTCTGTTCAAAATCCCAAAGTTTATAACAGCTACCGTGCTGGGTATTGCTGTAACTTTCTTCACCAGTTGATTCATTGTGAGTAAGGGATATATTGCTAGAAACATGGACTTTTGCTCCGCCATTCTTGTTGTATCGAGTTTTTTGTCCAGAATGATCTAGTTTTCTTTGATACGCCGAAACCTTACAATTTTTTAGATATCCGTGAATTCTTTTTTCTAACGGATGATAATATGTAGGATCCCAATTGATATCTTGATTAATTTTAAGATAGTGAGAATGTGCTTCACTCATTAATTCTTTCATTGTAGGCTCGTCGTGAGAAAGAATAGAGCTAGGATTCGCTGTAAGCGAAGATTGAACTACCAAAGAAATGGTATTGGATTTCATAATAATTACCTTTTTTAAATTGCCTGCTAATTTGTTTCACCCGAAACTTGGATGCAGGATTTTCCTTAATGTTGCTTTCGCTGACGAAGCAGTCGTTTCAACATAGTATTATTATATATGTCTAATCTATTAAAGTCAATATCTTTTTTAGAAATTTTACCAAATTGTTTAACCAAAATAAAAGGCACCTAAGTGCCTTCTACGAACTTAATCGTATCCAAATAGCCGATTTTGCCCCACGGGCTCACCTAAAGGTCTTTGCTGGCTAGACAGTGTAAGGCCGCTTACAGCAGCAGAAATATTTATGATCAGTGAGCAGCCGTGAAAATTTTATCTAGGAGCTCGTGGCATACCCTTGACAGTATAGTTAAAGTTTAAGACTATGCGCTGTTCGTGCTGATCTGGAGTAGTGGATGAGTGCATGTGCGAGCCGTCAAAATCTATCCAAGTATTAGCTATAGGTGCTTGCCTATACCATTCTGTGTAGCGACGGCTGGGCTCAGTTTCTTCAAAGATCACAGTGTCGCCACTGCTGGTTATAGGATACCATATGCCTGCACGATGCGGATACTGTTGATCCTTGTGCGGGCTGTGCTGTATCTGCTGGGGTGTTCTAGTGCTAAGGCCCAATCTAATACGTATGACTTCCTGTAGCTCTTGACCAGTGCGATCACAGGCAGCTAACAGCACATGTATGGCAGCTTCAGCTAGAGGACTGGCAGCTTCGTCATTCTTATACACAAGATGGCTGAAAGATCCCGCATATTCACTGAGCTGTGTGAGATCGCCGGGATTGGCTGTAAAGGGCAAGTAGAACCAGGGTATTTCTATGCTGGAAAATTTAGCTGAAGCATAGGCGAAATGGCCGGGGCCTAGAAGATTCTCGACGTGATGTATCATCTCGTACTTATTAGAATCTGATATAGGACAATCGAGAATCAGGATGTAAGAGACTGTTTAAAAATTTCTGTAAATGGTAAAACCAATTGCCTAGTTGTATAAAACGATCATCGTGTGCTAGATCACCCAGCGCATAGTATGTTGAGATGCCCAGAGTAGCATAGTAGTCCATGGATATACCTCTGCGCAGACCGTATTGAGGCACTAGGCTGCAGAATATCAGTGTTGAGTCAGCAAAGTCACGATACACGCCAGGACGATATCGCTCGTACAAGCGTAGATAAGCTTCGGCAAAGGAGGGTGTGGGCACAAAATCGGGGCGGTCAAATCTTTCAGCTAGAATATCAGCTAGATAGACCTGTAGAGAGTCGGGAGCTGAAAATCCCACACGTTCTGAGTGAGCAAACACTAGATCACGAAATTGATCCTGTACTGCTGACATGGTGTTTGACTATTACTGATTCTTAGCAGACGGTACAGTGTTCAATTCCCACTGCGGATCTCCTGGGCGAGCCGGATCGTGTTGCATGGGATTTAAGGGTTCTGCGCCAACTTCGGGCACTTCTGGCACAGCGCCTTCATCGGGCACGAATGGCTGTACGAATCCAGCATCAGGTGCTGTACCTTCAGCAGTGGCTCGTCCTGGGTTTCGGCCCTTGGCAGTCTGCGCAGCGTTTTGTAAGAATTCTTTAGTGGTTTTAGCCATAATACTGATAGCTCCTTGTTTGAGTATTTATCATAAATATATTTACAACAGGGAGGCAGTAGTATGATACACTACAAGCGAGCCAAACAGATGTGTCACATGGAGAATCCTCCTAACACATAGAGTAAATCACTGTTGAACTACTATGCGGGACATGCCCGCACAAACCAGCCCTGATACGTCAGGGTTTTTCTTTGATTCTACCCCAACTAACGCCAGCCCATATGCGATCATAGACGTAGAATGAAGTCATCCATACAGCATTTATGACCAGTGTGGGAATCAGCGCAGATTCTAGGCTTTGACCTGTTACTATGAGCATTATGTAAGTGGTGATCAAAACCCATATGCGATATATGACTGTTTTGACTAGGCTGCGAGTGCGAGTTTCGTAGATCATCGCAGTATAAGCTCTATGAGTATGAGCATATCTACCCAATCTAAGGGTGGAAGAGTGGTTGTGTGGATCATACGAGTATATAGCCCGCAGGGCGCAGCAAAATTTTAAATGCGAAGCACCGCGCGATTTTTTAGCGCGAAGCGCACAGCGGTAGATTTTTTCTTAGGCAAAATACCTAGCATACACACGATCAGCGAAATTCTTATGATGTGTAATTGAAGGATGCATGTCGTTTTCTGCGGGTGGAATTGAAGGATCGTGTATGACAAAACATGAATCGTGATCTACGCTAAGATCGTACCACGTTTTAGGATCGGGTATTACATAGGGTTCGCGCAGACTGGCATCTAGATTTTGTCTAGCTAATTCCAGCTGATCTAGACTGGGTTCCGTTTCTACTGAAAGATGTATAACACGAGCTCCTGTGTTAGCTAAAAATCCTGCAGTCATGACCTGTAGAATCATGTTGTTATAGTATTGATTATAAACACCCAATGGATCTAGATAAGTGATCTTAGCTGAATCTTCTATATACTTGTGTATGCGAGCATCTGTACGCTGTGTGTCTGTGGGAGCTGCACTAAGCCCAAAGAATCTGTTAAATCCTGGTAGTATGCGAGTTTGCCATCCCCAATTTGAATCTACTATATTACAGAATGGCACAGAAGTCCTAGCGGGCCACTGTAAGCTGAGTCTGCTCAAATAGGTCCACATTACCATAACTGTGTCAGTGGGTTTGATGTTTTTGACTTCTACTGCACACTGGCGAGCGATCTGCTGAAAACAGGCTCCTCTACGAGCGTAATTATGGACAGCGAAACTGATGCGATCGCCCAAAACCTGTGGCCAAGCATATTGACTGGGAGCGTATATATGGCAGTCCATGGGATGAAAAGGACGGCCTAGAGCAGCTTCTTCTTCGTCTGTGATAGGGCGAACTACGTCGGGCAAGGCGAAACCCTGTGTGATAGAACAGCCAAAAACATGTAGAGTATTCATAGCAATAGTTATGCCCAAATGGGTCCTGCAGGGAAAAAAATTGGCCGCGCAAAAAATTTGAGTAGTAACTTTAAGTTTTCATGGTGGTGATTTTAGACCACTAGCCATAAGTTAGCAGCTACTAACATACTACGCTATAACCGGCCACCCCACCATGACCTGATGGTCACCGACCACCTCTCTCATCATTTTGGTTGACCTTTTTGAAAAATTCTCGTATAATATTATTTTACAACAGAGGAGCGAGTATATGCAATTAACTACTAAACAAAGTAATTTAATTAACAAAAGCAAATACACACACAACTATATTACTGAGTATAACAAAGATGCACATGGGGACGCAGACCATGCAGAGTATTACACAGAGCAGTTTGAAGCAGACACAGGTGTATTAAAGCGTAGCCAAGCAAATGATGTAGGCGGCATTATTATATACATGAATGGTAAAGAACTTGTAGCCTACTACGACTATGAGAACTTAGGGGGCTGTGTGTTTGCTTAACAGGACAGGTACTTGTATCTAAACACCGATACATTTATAAGCACACTTCTGTGTGCTTTTTTTTAGGTCTAGCATCTGGGAGTCTGATGAGGTTGGCATGTCCTCAGATGACCACAGCATCTGATCTCTGCGGCACGGTCCCAATTGGGCAGTTGTTCGAACAGGCTGCGACCCGGCGGAGGATCCCATTGGGCGTCCCTGGGATCGCGTGTAGCGCAGCCTGCTAATACGAGTAGGCTAACTGCAGATACGATCAATAATGTCTTTGACATCTTCAGTGATCTCCATGTGCTGATCCATCACTGCTGCGATCATCAGTTGATATATGGTCTGTGCATCCTGCTTGTATGCTGGGGGCATGTTGCCAATAAGCTGATCCACGGCCTGCTGCGAATCGCAGCTCCAGATCATGTCTGCGATCTGATGCTGCTGCTTGGTAAGTCCTGTGAGTTGTATGCTCATACGATAATAGGTACAAATTTAAGAGTGAGTCCGCGATCGATTACGCTCTGTCCGAAAGCCTTACGGTCTTTGCCCCAACCTTTCATGCCAGAATTAAACTGTGCTTCTACACCTTCTGCTCGCTTGATAGGGTTATCACTAAGACTGTAAAAGGCCAGACTTTCTTCTTGAAACTCTCCAGTTGCAGGATCTACTACAAATGCGATCACCATTCCTTGTGCCATATCTACTCTCCTTAATAAGTTATTGTGCGTCCTTGATCAACCATACACTCAACTGCATCAGCATCAGACTGCTAACTGCTGTGCCGATGACTGTGACCCACTCCTGCAGGTTCTGGGCATTCTCTACGCCGCCCATGGCAAAGGCCACGCCCAACAGTCCCATGATGAATCCAAACATTCCCAGTTTAGCTTTGAGTAGTTCTCGCATATCTGCTCCTTTGTGTGTATGTGTGTAGTATAACAATATCCCAACAGGATGTCAACCAAAATGCTTGAATAACCCGCCTAGGCAAAGGGTCACTGCTACCACATTGATCACCATCTGCGGATAGTTCTTTACACGGACGGTCCAGACAAAGTAGCAGATCCCGCCCAAGAATCCCATGATGATGTTCCATGGATGCAGTTGCGGGAAGTAGCTCATCAGCACATACATGATCAAGATGAATGCAGTGCCGGTCCATTGGATGATTTCGTTTGTTTTGTTCATGTGTTTATTATACGATCAATCATCCAAAGTGTCAACCAAATCAGCGAGGAATTCTGACTACGATGCCCTGTGGCGTTGCTACAACAGTGTAGCCCTTGCCCTCTAGGATGCTTACTGCTTCTCGTGCTAGAGTTTTATCCCTGCGGATGGCACCCTCAAGTTTTACTGCTATAAAGGTCTTGCGGTAGTTAATGTAGCTTTCTGCGTAAGCGTAGGCAGTGTCCAGGATATCCAGGGCTCTTTGTGCTAGACTCTGCTGCTGGACTGTGTAGGTGCAGGCCAATTCTCTGTTGCGGAAGTAAGCGTTAAGAGCTGCTCCGCGTCGATTGTCGTCTGCGTCTCTGTAATTTAGTTGCTTCATTGCGGCTCCTTTGTTTAACTGACAATTCTAGTATAGCACTCTTTGTCCAAACTGTCAATCAATCCAGCCAACAATCACGAGCCTGTTGTATAGTGGTCATAAACCCGCCTATGTAATCGCCCTGGAAGCCGTTAGGGTTAGTAAGCACTAACCTACCGCCGCTGAGCACAGCCTCGATCTTCCCGCTTTGCTCCACGTCCGATTTGAAGCTGACCCAATCTCCTACTCTCACGATCTGACCGTCTACGGTTGCCATAGGGATCTCCTTAGTCCAAACGTGAGCCAGCGTAGGCTTCGAAACCGTACTTCTTGAACACAGCCGCTGCGGCTTCGGCACCCGCTTCCAAGGTATCCACGTTCTGGCAACCGAACTTAGAGGGGTTCCACATCTGCAGCCCGCCACCGTATGCCGGACGTACATCGCACTCTTTGAGTGCGCGGCCGATCTTGGTGTTGCCTTTGACGCCATAGATATTAACCCAGGCGAAACCACAGGCGAACTGATCCTTACCGCCTAGCTTCTCTTCAAAGAACTTAGAAGCTGCCCAGAAAGCAGCGGTCTCAGCTTCACGTACGATTGCGGGGATTTGCTCGGGGGTTACTGTGACTGTCATTTCGGCTCCTTTGTGTTAAACAATACAGTTATTATACTGCCAAACCGGCAGGCTGTCAACCAATTTAGACCCAGCTCTCTACCATTGGTACGGGCTTCTTCAGTGCTCGTTTCACAAAGGATTCTGGATCATCATCTACGCGGGTCAACACAAAGCCCATGGCTTCTACCAGATCCGCTTCACAGATCTCAAGCTCTACACCAGCGGCTTCCAGTGCGAGGTTCATCTTTGTAAGGGCATAACGGACACCTGCGTCAAAGGCAGCATACTCGCCTTCTGCTGTGTCCTCAAAGTCAAAGTGGTTCTCCATGACATCCACGTACTCTTGTCCATCTGCTACGATGAACTTACCGATCTTCTTCCAGGCCCTCTGATCCATGCTGTCAAAGTGATCACAGGCTTCGTTGATGTCGAATCTGTTGAAGTTGTCGTAATTTACTTTAGCCATGTTGCGCTCCCTTTTGTGTTGCTATGTGTGTATTGTACTACCGAATCGATCAGCTGTCAAGCGTTTTGGTTGTGGCTTTTTTGCAACAGATCTGAGCCCTCATCTACGATCAATCTCACGTTATTCATGCGGCTCTTCAATGCTGAGATCAGTGAATCTGTGTCCTGACCTTGGCCTAGGAACTGATCGTTGTCCTTGCGGAAAGCGTAGATCTGGCCCTGATGTGCTTCTAGCTTGATGTGTATGACTTCTAACCCCGGCTCTGAGTTCACTGCTGTGTCCTCGGGGTCTTGTATGTCTAGGCCGTTCTTGCGAGCTAGATCACGCATCTGCTCTCGGGTCACGCCCAGATCATCTAAGATCCTCTTGAAGCTCATCACGTGGAAAATGGTTGAGAACTTGTGTCCCAACGCAAATGCGAACACAGCGATTATGATATATGTGAGCAGTTCTTCCATCATGCAAACTCGTAAAAGGTCACGCTAGGATCGATGCTCAACAGTTCCTGTGCCGCACGGGTCAGCATCTGGTACTTCCTGCGAGCCTGTGCTGGGGAAATCTCACCATCGCAGGTTAGGTTCTCAGGGCTGAGATCACTATCGATCATGTCTGCGATCTTTTGGCGATCTTCTGAGCGCAGTAGGCTCAAAGGCTTCTCACCAAAAATGGCACTCCAGCGATTCTTCTGGTCCAGGTAGGCTTCAAGTGTAGAAATGTTCATCATCGCTCCTTGTTAATGTATGTATCAATTATAGCGCAGGTTGTCCGTTTTGTCAATAAAAAAAGGTGTGGCTTTTACACCACACCCCAAAGTCCCCAGATCAGGAGCGAACTGATTTACTGGGTAACTGCTTCTGCCTTCGCGGCAGTAGCTTTTGTCGCCTGAGGCTTTGCTGCCACAGGATTCTTCTTGGCTACGTAAGCGATAGCGTCTGCTACAGCTTTACGGCCCTTTGCAAAATCGATCTCGACCATATGCTGCGCGATCTCAGCCTTGGTCATCTCACGTGGAAGATCAGCCAACTCAACGTCGGTGTGACCGTTCTTAGCAAGGATCTTGATACGCATAACGTCGTTAGCGAAACGTACTTTAGTCTTGCCCTTGAGTGTTGAAACACCCGCTACTGCGAACTTCTTATCGGTTGCCATTTTGGCTCTCCTATGTGTGTGTAAATGTACTCGAGATCTTTGGGACCTCTAACTAATTATAGCATTGCTGCTACCAAAGCGTCAACCATTCATTTGCCCAAAATCGGTGTCACTTGAATGGTTACCGCTTCTCTCTCGTCTAAGGCGGCGATGAACTCGTCGTCAAAGACCAGATCCTGCATGTTCAGATCGATCATCTTCTCGACCTGAACCAAATCTGCATCACCCTGTCCTGCGCAGATCACTTCGAATTGGAATTTAAAGGTTCTGCTCATTTTCCCAAAACTCCTTGCGCAACATAAACATGGTGTATGCTTCCTGTTTCAAGTATATACTGCTTTTATCTGAGTCCCAGGCCCAAACTGGCTGTTCCCCATCGAAATACATGGGCTTGGCGCAGAACAGCTCGCCCGAAGGTCCAAACTGAGTCCAGAGCCAGTTGCGAGCCCGGACCCACTGTGCTACGCGGATCGACTTCTGTCCGGGCTGTGCGTGTCCCATGAACTCGACCCTATGACTAAAGCGTTCGTGCCCGTCATAGCGTCGATCCAATTTGACTACATGCATACTCATCCTGCGATCAACCCCAACTTCTTGCGTTCTTCGACGCTCTCGTTGATCCATTCTGTGAGCTCTTCTGGCTCTTCATATTCACGAATAGTCTCTGTGATGCAGAACATCTCATCCAAATCTTCTGGGATCGTATCTGCTACTTGATCAGCACTCATGTTGCCGATATCATAGTGATCGTCTGAACCGTCTTCATAGACCCCGCAATAGGCCATGCCCCCTTCATAGTAATAGGCACGAACTTGATAGCCTTGCTCTACTAGGGCATCATAGACTCCCATAGGAGGGCTCCATGCTGAATCAAACGAGGCACTCATCTCTCGACCATCGTCCGAAACATCTGCCTGGCTATCGCCACCTACATCCCACTTGGTTCCCCAACGGCTAGTCTGGAAATCATACCAGTCCTTGGCGCCGTATAACTCCAAGTTGCTTTTCATTTGTGCTTCATGAGCATCACGCTCTGGACCCTCTGGAACTGATCCTGCAACAGTGTCAGTAAGAGCCTTGGGAGTCGGAATAACATGACTGCAGAACTCACCGCGATTCAGGGCATCAGCCAGTGCACGGATCTTAGTGGGATCTTCGTGGCTAACTTCGATATAGTTGTTGCACCAATTAGGCATATTCGCTCCTTTTAAGTATGTGTATATTATACGATCAACGGCTCAAAATGTCAACCAATTTCTGATTCTGCAGATCCTGATATCTACGATCCAAAACAGCATCGATAGAATCGCCAAGTGTGCGTTCGATGGCTGTGGCATTTTTGCCACAGATCTGGCTCACAGTGCGTAGGATCTTCACTTCAGTCCATTTGTTGTATTCACCGCTCTCTAGTGCTTCTACGGCTCGCTTGATGTATTGGAATTCTTCTGGGGTCATGCTGACTCCTTAATGGTTTTGGCTAAATGTAGATTCTTCTGCTTCTGTGCTTCCCTAAACAGTTGCTCACGCAATTCAGCACGACGTGCCTTAGGCAATTCAGCAATAATGTCTCCCAACAGGGTAGCAAAGTAACCACAGGCGTAAGCGTAGGATCCCTCGTAATGCTCTCTGGATGCCGATTCTAGTTGGTTGATAGAATCTCGGGTCTCCCGGCACTCCTCCAAGTATTCGTTCATTTTCTGCTGTGCTGATTTCATAGTCGCTCCTTCATTATGTTAATAGTATAGCATCAATCAGCCAATTTGTCAACCAATTTATATTCTTTGACCATCTTGTGCAAGGGACACAGCGGCTCGGGTTCAAAGTCCTGGCTTATTTCGAAGTTGTCATCGTACCAATCGATCCAGTCCTGGGTGATGTTGCCATCGTCATATTCCCCATTGCCAGCTTTGGATAGGGCCTCTTCGGGTGTGTCTGCTTCCACCCAAAAGGTCTCTTCGATCAGGCTACGCCGGGTAACAGCGTATCGAAAAGAGGCCATCAATCCTCCCCGTAGTAGCCGTAATCCTCATCAGTGCCGTAGCCAGCACTGGCCATCGCGGAGTCAAAGTCCCCGTCCATATCATCTGGATCACGATCAGAATCGCTTTCCAGTACACGCTGCACTTCCTGGGGACTCACATCCAGCGCCCGGCTGATAACCATAATGGTCTCAGCATCTTCACCAAAGTCATCGCCCATGTCGTGGGCCATGCTCATGATCTCAACTTCTAGATTTGCAAAGTATCCCATCTTTCGCTCCTTATCATTTACTATACCTATAGTATAGCACCGGCCGTCCAAAATGTCAAGCGTTTTGGTTGTTGTTTTTACGCCACAGATTCCACGTGCTTACAGTTGCCCCGGAACGTGAATCCAGGACAGGTACACGTCTGTGCTTCGGGATCCACCCAGTAGGAGTTGCCCTTAGACCCCTTGACTTCGATCTTTGTATTCTCTGCAGCATTCTTTGGGATTATAAACGGATTCGGATCTAACTTGATGAACTTGCGACCTCTGCGATCGATCTTGATCTTGCCTGAAAGAGTCTGTATAGGACCAGTTCCCCAAGGCCGCATAGCCATAACTCGATCGCCATCTAACAGGTAATCGTGGTTAGGTGCGCGGTAGTCCACACCCGTCCATTCTGTGATCTCACGTACAGCTTCCATTAGCGCCAATCCTTCTTGTCGCCAAATTGCTCGTTGTAACGGTAGCCTTCCATGTATTCGGCTACCTCTAGAGGGTCTGTAACCTCTACACGAGGACCGCTTTCGCCACCAACACCGCCATAGTGTGGACTGGGCCTACGACCGTAGTAGCTGTCTGCTGAACCACGATCAAACAAACAGCCATGTTTGTCACGTAGCCAATACCAGCCCATCATTGCACGGACTGTCTTTTCTTTGGATGTTACTTCTGGGTACATTGTCGCTCCTATCATTTACTATACCTCTAGTATAGCATCAAGGAACCAAAATGTCAAGACCCTAGACTCGTCTGGGTCTTTTCAGCAGCTCTGCTTCTTTACGCAGCTTGCCCGCAGCACGGTACATCTCGTCTGCGGATTTGCTCATTTCCTCTGCACGGGAACGGCTTAGTTCTGTCCCGCCAAACTCACGTGAAACATAGTAATCTACCAGTCGGTTCTTGATCATTGCAGGAAGATCTACACCAACATTATCTTCTGGAACGATAAAGCGGACGGGACATTTGCCCCATCCGCCATACTGTAGGAACTCTGCGTAGTAGCGTCTGTGATCTTTATTTGTAGGGTCAAAGGCCACTAAGGGCCTTTGAAGATACTCTAATCTGCTCATCTCAACTATTTATTGTATTATGTGGGCTAAAATTGTCTTTATCGATACCTAGTTCGTCCAGCTCTGAATCATCAATATCGTTCCAGGATTGATCCTCATCTACACAGTTACCATCATCATCGTAGAAAGGGTCTTCGGTGATCCTAGCGAAGCGGCTCATTTAACAGTCTCCTTCATGACTTCTTGCGTTTTACCCACAGCCTTATCAACAGCAGAGGCCACCCCTGATACACCTACAGTTGCTACAAACATACCTGCGATGAATGCCAGCAAGATCTTCATGCTTTCTCCTTGATGAAGTAAGATTTAATCTTTGCGATCACGAGATCAATAAGTCCCAATCGCCAAGCCCAGAGCAGATCCATAATAATCAGACCTGCGATAAAAGCAATTAACAGTTCCATACCGCTCCTTTCACTATGAATATAGTATAGCACCAGAAGGCCAGTCTGTCAAGTCTTACACGCACACGTAGACAGCGGGGCCTGTGGCATTTACGCCACAGCGCCGGCACTCTCCCTGCGGGCTAATTCATCCTCAAGCAGTGTGCGATAGACTTCATCGCGAACGTTCTTAGACTGTAGCTCAGAGTAGAGGCTGTAACACCTCTGTAGCTCTGAGTCTGACTTCTTAGCGATCTGTCCCTTAAGGAACTCTACATTTATCATGATGCCTCTTTCTCATAGATCACAGTCTGACCAAAAGGACTTTGTGCGTCTGTGTTGCCTTTGACAATAAAGATAGTATCGCAGTAGTCTGCATCACCCCAACCACCGCAAGGGTAGCCGTCCGTGAACATGATGAACTTCTTAGGTGCGATACCCATGTCCTTCATGTAGTCCCAATTGACTTCGAAGCTGGTACCACCACCGCCCATGGGCTCGTAGTCCAGCAAGTCCTCTGAACTGTCGTGTGTGATCTCTTTGTGGTTGTAGATCTCTGTGTCAAAGCACCACAGATTAACACGGAAGTCCTCATACTGATCAAGGATACCTTTGACCTCACCAAGGAAAACAGTTGCATCCTCGTGTCCGATACTGCCGGACATATCCATAGCAATAGCCACGTCAATAGTAGTTGCTTCTTTCATGCCTGGAAGGATAGCGCCTGAGTGCATACTCTTACGGTTAGGACGAGTAAAGGAGAAGTCGTTGCGGATGATGCTTTGGATCTCTTGACGCACAAGATCACGCCAGTTGATCTTAGGCTCAGTCAAGTCCTTGATCATGCGTTGGATACCTGCAGGAGTCTTGCCTGCACCAGCGGCCGCGGCACTCTGGATCATAGCCTGCTTGATCTCGTCCTTGATCTTCTCTGCTTCTTCTTTAGAGAGAGTGGGCTTCTTGCCGTCACCCTCTTCACCAGGAGCGGTCTCTTTGATGTGCTCGTCCAATACCTCGCCCAGTTGCTTGAGCAGGTCTTCCATAGGGATCTTCTCAGCCTTTTCCCAAAGGTCATCGTAGATCTCTTCCCAAGCCATACCACGATACTTTGGATCGTAGCAGATCTTAACTTCAGTGATCTTCTCACCGATACGCTCATCAACAAGGATCTGATTAACAGCGAAGTCCTGTGCGATGTTAGACAAGTTGCGATCACGGCTACCTACGCGACCAAAGTGGTCAAACACGCAGTGACAGATCTCGTGACCAAACAGGAACTCTAGTTTCTTGACTGAGAGCTTCTCAACGAACTTCTTATTGTAGTAGAAGTCACGGCCGTTAGTTGCCGCAGTAGGGCACCAGTCTGAAGCATCTACCAGCTTCATACGAGTAGCCATGTTGCCGAAGAAGGGGGCTTTGAGTAGCAGGCCTACACGGGCAGTGATCAGTTTTTCTACGATGGGATCTTGCATATGTCGCTCTCCTTAGTATTTGTATATTATAGCACCACTTGCCCAAACTGTCAAGTCCTGCTTTGTTGTGTATTTACAACACCCCCGGCACTCCAAGAGGGTGGGCGGGAACCCTGGGTGAGCCCCCGCCCTGGCCATGGGCGAGGTCTTAGTTCTCCATGGCGCTCAAGACATACTTACCGAACCGCTTGTGGAACTCGTCGAAGGAGTCCATCTTGGTAGCATCCAAGGGCAAGTTGTAGGTAGTCAGTGCAGTCTTAGCACCCATCACAACCAACTCCGTTGGGAAGTTAGTCATCATGTAGCGGAAGAAGCGGTCAGCCATTTCGTCCCAACCCTTGGTCTTCTTCTCAGCACGATCTTTGAGCTCATAGCACAAGGATACGGTGAGCGAATACATCGCCGACACTTCCTTGATCTGCAGGTCCTTGACCTTACCGTCGAGGATGTCATCTGCCTTGGGCAGTTTGCCTGCGATCTTACGGTGAGCCATGAACTTGTTGGCAAGTCCATCACCAACGGCACCCGCGATCAAGTTCTGCAGGGTATCGTTATCGATGTCGTCATCGCTGAGCAGATCTGAAACGAAACTCCAAGAACGCGGAGTAGCAAAGGCCTTGCTAGGGCTCTTAGGATCAAAGTCGTTAAGATCCTGCTTGGCAAAGCCTACATAACCTACCACATCAGGATGCACCTTGTTGAGCGTAGCCCACTCTTGCCAGTCATCGAAATCAACCTTGGCTTCCAAATGCACGAAGCGGTTAGCCAACGGAGCAGGCATACGATAGGTAACACCACGGTCACCTTCACGGTTACCAGCGGCTACTACATCAACGCCCTTGGGCAAAGTGTAGGTACCAACACGACGGTTCAGCACCAGCTGATAGGCCGCGGCCTGGACTGCCGGAGGAGCAGAGTTCAGCTCGTCCAAGAAGATGATAGCAGTAGAATCTTCATCTACGGGCAGTTCGGCGGGCGGTGCCCAAACCATCTTGCCCAAGTCGCTATTGTAGTAAGGGATACCCTTGATGTCAGTGGGTTCCCAGAGTGCAAGGCGCACATCTACGACCTCACGACCTAGATCATCGCCAATCTGCTTGACGATATCGGATTTACCAATGCCTGGAGGACCCCACAGGAACACTGGACGGCGAACATTTAGCGCCTTACGGATCGCCTTCTTAGCACCCTTAGGGCCAACTTGGCGGACGGAGATGTCGGTAGTTTTACTCATATAGACCTCGCTTAAAAAACTTCGAACAAAATTGCTTTCCCAGTATCATTATTGTAGCACCAAGTGCCCAACCTGTCAAGCCTTTATTTTTACATAGTTGAGCTGTGTTGTTTTATCGCCACGCAGCGATTTGATCTTGCCCTTGATCGTCAGCTCCCCTTTCAGCTCCTTGGCGTGCCAGAAGTCGATGAAACTCTCACCCATACGGGCTGTGATACGATACTTGTTATAGTTTTGGTTATAACGGCACCCTACCACATTGATCAAGCCCTGGATAGTTTCACCGGGCTGTCCGATCAGTTGCTCGCTGGCATAGATATCCCGCTTGAGTTCGTTACGGGCTGTGTCACGATCAGCCACAGAAGGCAAGCAGCTGATCACAGCGAAATCATACATATCGCGACCCGTGAAAGAATCCTTGCTGGCGATCTGCATAGCTGTATTTTGGAAATCATTTAGGCGGCCCGCGATGGCCAACAGCGTATAGGATTTGAAATGATTGCGGGCTTTGACCCCGGCTTCGTAGTCTGCAGCAGTGACTAGGGAAAAGTCCTGTGTGCGTAGCCAACCTTTGACCATGCTCTTGTTGGCTTCTTTGAGCAGTTGTGGAGGATTAACTTCGTAGTTCCACTGATCCATCTTGACGTATTCGCCATTGATGCGTTGTGCTGCACAAGCAGCGGCCCAGACTTGATCAGCAGTAAATTCCATAGTTCGCTCCGTTTATTTACTATACATCTAGTATAGCACCAAAGTGGGTCGGTGTCAAGTGGTGGGAGTGCCGGCCAAAAGAAAAGGGTGTTGCGTTTCCACAACACCCTCAAAGAACGCCCCGGGAGCGAATCGGCTTGTTCTTTGAAACTTACTTAGCCCTAATTACAGGGTCATGCCAGCAGCCTTGGCCTTGTAACCAAGAGCAACGATCTCGCGTGAAGGCTTGCCCATTTCGTACTCAGTAACAGTAACACCGTTACCTGCCTTACGGGTATTGCTATAAACAGCGTAACCGTTTTGACGGATACGGCTAGCTTCAGCAGCCAGGTTCTTTACGCCAAAACGCTTTTCTGCTTGGCTTGCAGTCAACTTCTCACCGTTGTAGAGTGCGTTGAAAACCTTGTAGGTCTTAGTTTCTTTGCTAATGAACTTCATCTGTGTGTTTCCTTTATAAAGTTAAGCTGATAAAATGTTGTTCAGCGTTTAATAATTATAGCAAGCCCTTGGACTAAATGCAAGCCTCAGGATTACCGTTTTACCTTGACACTGGGTCCAATCAATGTGCCCAGGATCAAAGCAGCGGCCCATGTCCAAACTGTGTAGGGGATAGCCAGCACAGGGAACAGGGTATTGAGGGCCCAAATAGTCAGCAAAGGCCCAATCGCGATCAGGACTACGATAAGTGCCCCGACCCCGATGATCTTAAACAAAGTACTCATTAATGTACTCCTTTCATAACAGTTACCTTAGCCATGTTCTGCCAGTTGTTAGGGAAGCTCTTGCGCAGGTCTGCTACTTTGAGCACAGTACGCAGGCTCAGCTCACGCATAGTTGCGCGATGCTCTTCGATGAAGCTCACGACCTCATCTTTGGCTACATCTTCCAGCTCATAGCTATCCAACATGCCGTCTTTGACGATCTGCTTGATACGCAGGACTTTCTCGCGATCTGTGTCCATGCGCAGGTCAATATAGTGACAGCGTGACTCTAAGGCACTTAAATGGTCCTGCAGTTTCTTAGAGCGTACATTCTCAAACTTCAAGTTAGTGATAAAGATAGCACCACCCTTGAACTCGAAACGATCTGGAATGCCTTCTGAACGGAGCAGTCGGCTGTCAGTGTTCCACGAAATAGTACGCTTCTTGGAACTGTCCAAAGCGGCCTTGAGGATGTTTAGAGCAATGTCGTCCAAAAGGATTGAGTCGCAGTCATCAAACACAAGGATGTTCTTAGCGTCTGAGAACTGATAGAGCTTAGAGTACAGACCAATGGCACTCATAGCACCCTTGACGATCTCATAGCGTGGCTTGCGCTCGCCCAAGGTGTTGAACAGGTCATCTTTGGCAAGTACTTCTTCTACACCAAAGGATTTACCCACACCCGGAGGGCCAGTGACGATCATAGCACGAACATCACCACTCTTAACAGCTTTAGTCATGTCCTTGAGGATCTCGAAGCGCAGACGGGTACGCTCGATGATCTCTTCGTCAGTTTCGTGCGCAACCACGGCATCGGATACTTTGACCTGTGTGAAGTCCGTGACTTCTGCGTCTTTCTTAGAGGGCTTCTTGAGAGCTTGTAGCATGCTCACTCCTTGTGGCTGGCGTTGAGGGGCACCCGCAACAGAGTAAGCACCCTGGCGGCATTTGATACGGATATTGCGCTCAGGGAATCCTGACTGGCTAGTACCATCTACAGTAACATAACCCTCACCAGTCTTAGACACTTTGTAGTCCTCAACTAGTTTAAAAGTCATGCCTGCAACATTCATGGGCTCACCCTTGATGTTGTACCAGCCTTCAGTAAAGGTAATATGCATAGTTTCGCTCCTATTTGTGTTCGTCATAGCATCTATTATACTGCCTCTGGGCTCAGTTGTCAAGCCCAGAAACCCTATAACATGATGGGTTATTCGTCCTCTGCCAGCAAATGCTCTATGGCATTTTGGGCCAGTGCTTCAGTCAAGGGCACCAAACCCCCCTTGATGATCCCGGGCACAGCGTACACGGCACCCACGTACCAAACCCCGTCTCGCATCACGTAGTAATACTCACAGCCCGATCCCTCGACCTGCTCGTAGAACTCTTCAAAGGTATGCGCGACCTGCCAGGGTGTGCTTTCAAGGAACTCTGCGACAGCTTCCTCTTTGGGCTGGCGCTGTTCGTGATCCCCGTAGAAGTTCATTTCTTCCAGGGTCTTTTGGACACCACTGTTGTCTCCACGTGCTACCAGGGCATTGGCCTGGACGGAATCATAGTACTTTTGTAGCAGTTGCCCGGTGTATTCCAAATAGCCATCATAGTGGCAGTACACGCTTTTGCACACGGTGCCATGCATGACACCCACCCGTGATCTAGTACCCATCGTTCGCTCCTTGTGTTTAACTTAGTCTCTAGTATAGCACTTCAGCTGCCAGTTGTCAATCTCAGCTGGTGTGGCTGATTTGCCACAGTGTAAAACTGTTCGATGAACACATGATGACCGTCCCCCGAACGCTGTATGCAGCGATCAGCAGCAACATACAGCGCGGCCCACGTGTTGCCCTCGATGGTTTCGTAGATGGGTTCTTCGCCCCAGTGATCGCGATAGCAGATCTCACGTGCTGCTGTATAGGGATGCTCAGCAGCAAGATCTTTCACTTCGTAGATGCTCCAGATCGAACGTAGCCCCAGCTGCTGCTGTACACTATGATAGTGATCATTCTTTTCTTCAAACGCAGCATTGTCCTGCTCATAGGCATTCTTGAGACCCTGCTCGAACCCCTTGATGACCTTGTTGAGCTGATCTGCCAGCTGATCGTTGATCACCCCTGTAAGACGCTGCTGCACAGACCGCAGCTCGCAGAGGGTATTATGCACAGTTTTAAAGTCTTCAGCGTAGAGTGTTACAGTTTCCATTTTACATGCTCCAATAAAGTTCAGAACTAGGGTCGCAGCTACGGGGTGTGTTCACGCTTTGGGTGAATTCTTGGCCGGTCATCAAGTTACGCTTTGTGACACGCTGTTCTATGATCATGTGATAGTACTCCGAGTCCGCAGCAGCCATCCAGGTCAAGGGATCGTCTTCTGCAGTATTTGAGCCCGGCACGTAGGGGAACGCCCTAGCATACTTCTTATGGGCACGGGTAATAGCTGCCTGTGCAGCTGGATGGGTCTTGTAGCTCTTGACTATAGCTGAGCTTCGTTTATCGTACACGTACCACATCATACACCTCTCTTGTCAGTGTTGTAAAAGGGATTCAATTCACGGATTAATTCACGCTCGCGCTTATGTGCTGCCTCTTTGCCGCGCACGATCTCTAAGACACGTACATCGACGTCTTCTTTAGATTCATAGCCTCGGAGCAATGCGCACAGAGCCCACTGTTTGGTCTCTGTTTTGGCCCTATAGTAATGTTTAGCGATACGAGCACGAACGCTCTTGAGCACTGTGGTCTCAGTCTTGGCAGTCACACCCACGTAGCAGCCTTGGGGGCCTACGATCTGATATATGATGTGATTACGATCTGATCTCTTTGCTCGCACTGTTCGCTCCTTCAACATATGTATATTGTAAGCTCAAACAGCCAACCTGTCAAGACATTTTGGTGTGGTTTTTGGGCAACAGATCGGGCCCGCGGCGGCACTCGCCTTCGACCCTAAGTTAGCAAGTGCTTACACGCCCTTGGTAGCCCAAAGCAAGATCACGATCGCGAGCAAGAAGATCCCGGCGAAGATCCCCAGCTGCTGTGCTGTAGTTGTACGTGCCCAAATCGTGCTGCGAAGATCTTTCATAGTTGCTGCTGTGCTGCTGCTGTATTAATGTTAATGGCCACGCCTAAGGGATTCGAACCCCTGACCCACAGCTTAGAAGGCTGTTGCTCTATCCAACTGAGCTAAGGCGTGATTGTTTGGTGGGCCCCCCGAGAGTCGAACTCGGCACCAACGGATTATGAGTCCGCTGCTCTAACCAACATGAGCTAGAGGCCCGAATCTTTACGGCTTGTATTCCTGGCGAGCTTCTAGATCACATTCGCCTTTAGAGTCCAAAGCCCACTGTTTCAAATCTTGTTCTACATCTTCTTCTAGACGCTGCTGCATGTCGTGGCGCTTGACCATTTTATATAGAGGATCTAGGTGTTTAGTGAACACATGCGGAATCTCAGCTGCTGCGCGATCCATGTCCCAATCTGAAGGGTAATGACGCAGCGCACCACGTGCTCGTTGCCTAACGATATTGGGAACTCTAGGTGTCTTTTTTGGGTCCAAGAGCTCTTCAAGCAGCCTACGTGCCTGCTGCACAGCCCTATAACGTTCATCTGGAAGTGTCATGATCTCTCTGCTCCTCGCCAATAACTTCTTTGCTAGCATATGCGTATTATACACATATGTGACTAGTGTGTCAATCTTTAGCAGCGGGGCCTAGACCCTTTTTGGCTAACAAGAATAAAGTTCTAGTAGTGTGGCCTCTCACACAGAGATCAAAGTGCAGTCTAGCCAGAGTATAGCTAGTAGTGATGATGACCAGTCTATCGCCTACATCACATACTGTATAGTAGGGAACATGATCTCGATACTCTGATCTCATAGTGACTAGGTCTTGCATATCAAGTATTTAAACCGCGATAAACCATTATTCAGCGCAGCGGGGCCTGGTTCGGTACGGTGGAGAATGGTGGATTCAGACCGTTTGAGCAAGGTGTAGATCAATTTTGTAGGCAAATTTTTTTTCTACGGTGATTGGTACGAGAGGCATAGTTTAAATACCACACAATATCACACTTTTCTGCACTTTTTCACACCCTTTTCATTCTCTCACCACGCTTGCAGACGTCTATACGCATTCAGGGGGTCAGTAAATCACACTTACTGACTCATTACTTGGTTATTTCCACACACACGCACGATCCTGCAGCGGGGCCTGAGCGGGTTACGCTATTAACTGAGTCAGTTTCAACACTAATAATACCACTGTGAAGATCACTAGCCATTTCATTCCCAAGTCTCTTGTTCTATAGTATCTTCTTCTATGACCCACGTTGCATCCACTATAGTTCCATCACTTAATTGGCAGCGTTCTACTTCCCAGTTCTCAAATGATTCTACTCGTTCTAGTCTGTGTTGGAAGCCCAAGTGAGCATTACGCGAACGCTGGGCTACTCGGGATCCTGCCCGCGTTCTATAGTAGCGCAGTCTTTGACCCGTGTCTTTGTGCTTCAAATAATAAACGCTCTTATGCATACAGTGATTACCAGTATGAGTACTGTGGGTTTTAGTAATTGGTATAGTGTCCATGCAGTAAGCATCACACTCATTTTTAAGCTATCTAGCATACAAGTACTTATAATAATTCTCTAAGCGCCGCGTAGCCCATTTAAACTGTAAATATACATGTATGCACACTCTTTACTACACTAGATCACAGCTGGATCGCATGCAAGCTATTATTGATTCAGGCCAGAATATACGCATATGGCACATACTCACTGATGACTCTGCGGGCTTTAGCAGTCATTGGGAAGATCGTTACATAGTGTTGTTAGACTGTGATCCAAAAACCTATACTCTACTATGTCTGATATAAACTCTGTGCCCAGACGCTTATACTGTTATCGTTACTATGCTTTTACAGAAGTCAGTTACGATGAAGAGGACATTTGGCGAGATGTACAGCGTTGGGGTGGATCAATCAGCATAAGAGGGGACTGCATAGACTACTTTGTGCCCGCAGATCGTATCACATTCTTCTTATTAAAGTATCCAGAATTATCTAGACAACTACAGCTAGAGTATATATAATCACATGTATGAAGGACCTTTGCCCGAATTCACGGGTCGCCAAGTTATCGTTATCACTGTGATACTCATAGTGTTATTATCATGGGTTTTATGGTGACTCTACAACATCTACCGCTGCTGCTTCGCAGCTAAAAATTTTGCGCTGCGCTTCGCTATCAAAAATTTTGCGGCCCCTGCGGGTTCATTAAATATCCCATGCTCTTCGAACTATTTCCCACACCCGTTTGGGTCAATGATGTTGATCCACAAACACAGGCTCGCATAGATCTAGAAATTGAATCAGCTCTCAAAGATCTCAGCATAGATCAAAGACCCTGGGATGATGCTACTCGCAGCACCTTTTCATTTGAGGGCTGTAATCACATAGTTACTATGGGTTTCACAGAACTACACACATGGATTGGCCTAAATTTGTCAGCATATCTACAGGTCATAGAATATCCGGGATCTCTAGAACTGCAGGACAGCTGGATTAACAGCAGCGGCACAGGAGAGTTCATGTTTGATCACTGCCACCCTGGTCGATCTGTTTCGGGCTGCTACTACTATCGTGCAGAATCAGATCAAGGTGCGCTGAGATTCGACAATCCCAACCCATTGGTGCATCAGCGACTATGGCCCGCGGATCTAAACTCGAATCTGTCAGCATGGGCAGTAACTCCCAAAACGGGTCGTTTGTGCCTGTTTCCTTCATGGCTGAGACATCGTGTGGGCGTGAATCAGTCACAGACTGAGAGGATATCCATAGCTTTTAATTTCAGTTAAATACTGTATGGCAGAACTAACCATCAGTAGAGAGCAGCTGAACACACTGATCCTAGCAGAATCAGCTCGTGGAGCCGCAGACGTTACTAGAATCATCAATGAAATATACTTGACCTATCGCAGGCAAGAAATAGTCACACCCGCAGCACCTGCACTGAGTAGGCCACAGCGCATAGTTACCATGACACTGGCAGGCAGAACCTATTCAGATAGACCTTCATGGACTTTGGCTTGGCAACAGATCTATGCAGAAAATGCCAGAACGGGACTACAGGTGTTTCCGGATCGTGCCACAGAGATACAGCCTCAGAACATCACGGACAGCCAGGGCACACCCTTGCCTTTGATTGAGCCTGTGAATACACTGCCTCCACGTGCTAACACGGGCGTGAATAATGTGGGCATAACCATAACGGGTGAGCAGGGTCAGCCGGGTGTGGGCATAGGCGCTGTGAGCATAGATTCCAATGGTGATCTGCGTGTGATCTTAGATGACGGGCAGGATGTGAATGCAGGACAGGTAGTGCCTACCCTGAGCATAGGCACAGTCACACAGAATCCCACAGGGCTGGGCAGCACAGCCACTATCACAGGGGTAGCACCCAACTATCAACTTAACTTTGTTCTGGATACTTCAGCTACCACAGGCAATTTCGTGGGCACAGTTCAACTGACCAGCCAGGGTACCCTAGCCAGCTCGGCTGTGCGTCGTGACTTTCTAGAACAGAGATTGCAGGATCAACGGCCCTATAATCTAGCTATCAGTATCGCTCTGGGCAGCTGATCTAGATCGTAAATACACTATGAAAATAGTGTTAGATCAAAATTGGGTCAGAGTCATCGACGGAGTTCTTAGCCCAGAATACTGTGAGCATCTGATAGATAAATTTGAACAATGCTCACGTTGGCACAAACGCAGAGCTAACTATGCACATCTCTGGGAACTAGACTGCTTTAATCTTAGACATAGACCCATGACAGTCATAGAAAAAATGACTCGCAGCACAGAATCTGTTTGGGACTGGACGCAAGACTGCGAAACTGTGGCATCAAAGATATATCCAATGGCAGGACAGTATCGCGAACACTGGGATCGACTGCATTCTTTTCCCGAAGACTACAGCATGGAAGGTATTCGAATCAAAGCATACAGAGCCAATATGGGCGATCAGTTTCCCATACACACAGACGCAGGCAATCGCGATGCCTGTACTAGATTCTTGAGTTTTCTATTCTATCTCAACGACAACGATGCTGGCACAGAGTTTCCTCTAGAAAATGTCACTGTGGATGCTCGACAGGGCAGACTGGTGATATTTCCTCCTGGACTGCAATGGCCCCATGTTGGCCAAGAACCTCGCAGTCTTGACAAATACATATTGAGCACTTACCTACATTTTATATGACAGTTTTTAGCCTATTCCCCGTAGATATACTAGTACATGATGTCAGCCCTGAAGAACAGCAGTGGATTCGAGAGCAGGTTGAGCCTTGGTTAGCCACAGCTAATCTACGAGTCGATCAAGCTAGACACATGGTCAAGACCACATATGATCCTCAAGGAGTCAATGACATAAGAGATTATCGACTGCAGGCTCTGCAGAATGTGCTCACTGAACAGCTCAGTACTTACCTTAGACATTTTACCAGTACAGATCCTGCCAGCCTCTGCGAAAGTTGGTTGAATGTCTATGAGCAGGGTGGATACATGAGTGATCACGAGCATCCAGGGTGTAAGATCAGTGGAGTCTATTATTATCAAGCAGAACCGGGCAGCGGAGATCTATACTTTCGTAATCCTAATCCTTTGATGTTAAATCACATATGGCCAGGCAATGTACGCACAGAGTTGGCCAGCGACTGTG
>JACCDU010304826.1_pt1 | contig 31632 bp, 30 predicted proteins | sample 7446081 | NCBI WGS metagenome assembly JACCDU01 (sample SAMN15323447, study PRJNA562643) | freshwater metagenome | isolation source: river surface water | place: USA:Blue River Watershed | collected 2017-08-17
AGCTGAAATCAACTTATTGTTCTTGATTGGCTCGGTAAGGTAATTGCAGAGCTAATTCCAATCCCTCCCAATTTGAGCTAGGTTTTATTCCTTCAACTTCAGTGGCAATTCCCATAAAAAACACTTCCCAAGCATAGAGATTAGCGATAAACGCATTGAAAGCCATGGAACGTGCCTGATCTACCTTCTTATTATAAAAATAGGTCATGCATGCCTCTACCCAGAAAAAAGGGAAGCCACTATTATCAGGAAAGTTTTTGAAAAACCAATGCAAATAAACGGCTGCACCTTTGTAATCACCAATGCTGACATACAAGTTCAAAATGGTATATCGCCTACCAGCGCTATCATTATAACAACCAAAGCGAGCCCACTCTGCAGCCAGTACTTTGCGCAACTTGATAATTTTTGTTTGGATGCGGGTGATTTGTGCGGATGTCATTTAATAAAAGTGTTTTACAAAATTAGATTTATCTCTCTTAAAATAGAAAAACCACCGAAATGGTGGTTGCTAAATGCAAAATACAAGGCGCTGAACCTGCCGAAGTGATCGTTGAAAAAAAATCACACCGATTTGGAATGAATATCGTTGCGAAAACAAAAAAATTTTGAAAACCATAAACCAGACTAAAGTCTTGCTAGGCTTCTGTCAACATCAGACTAAAGCCGAAGCTTCGTTGCTCTACGCTGCGGTTTAGTCCTTATATGTTATGCACAGGTTTTTTTATTTGATTTCTCTTGTGTCAATAATTTTTGCATTCGCACCAGTCCCTTTTATTTTAGCTAAATACTTATTTTCAAGTTTGTCCTGATAGATTACGTCCAGTTCGTATTCACAATATTGAATATGTTTATCTCCACTTTGTCTCCCCAAAATATACCGTCTTCCTCCTTTGTCTAAGTCCCAAGGCAATGATAAATTATGCAATATGATATCATCAGAAGTAAGTTTAAATTCTAAAAGTTTTGCGTCTTCTCCTTTATTATTTAGGTCAATTTTTAGTTCACCGTCATAGCCCGAATAACCTGCACCATTTAACCATAAATTTGGTTTTACACTTAATCGCAATTTCTTTTCTTCAATTTCTCTAAGTTGTGTCAATGCTCCTTCGTCATTTCCTTTCAATATTCCTGTATTCCTGAAAATATCAACTTGTTGAGCAATTAAGTCGTTTTGCATTTTCATTGTTTCGTTTTGAGCTTCCAGAATAGTTGCTATACCTGCCAATTTGTCTATCTGTGTTTGCTTGTCTTTGTCTCTGCGAAATAGAAATACGAATGCCCCAAAAGTTGCAAGTGAACCAATCGCACCAATTATTTGAAAAATTATATTAACAGTATTAAAATCCATTGTTTGTCTTTTAATTGTTGCAGGTCGTCATGTAGCTTTGTGCATAAAGTTTTGCAGCTACAAGAAGTTGGCGATTTCGAAGCACAAAGTTTCATATAACCACTGAACCGCCAATTTTTTGTAGGTGCTGTTAGCAGTATTTTTTATTTTCCTTCTTTCACACATTTTGGACACTTGCTAGTTTGTCCACCTAATGTCAATGAGCTTGTTTTCAAAGCTACAGTTGTCAAGATAGATAAAGGATTGTAATGAGGCCAACAATTATTACACAAATAACGCTTGCAGGTCTGGCAAGTATGAAATTGATAGCCAAATACAGAAACATTAGCCGTTGCTTTGAATGGATCGTTTTCAAGAGTGCTACATTGGTCACATTTTTTGGAATAAAAAATTCTATTATTTATAGTGGTCACGCCACTTGTAAGAAAAACAGAATCTATTGGATTAAGAAAAACTGTACCGGAAGTGTTTAAATAATTTGGACTAATAGTAGTTCCTAAAATGTCAGATAATCCTTTTGAAATTGTCAGAGTATTTTCATTGCCAAATAATTTATCAATCTCAGTGCTGATTTCTTTTTTCAAAGAACTGGCCCCTTTTAATTTTTCAACTTTAGATTTTAGGTCCTTAATGATTTCGTCCCTTTCCTTTATTGAGTTTTTGTTATTGTCACTAATTCCAGTCAATTCCTTTTGAAGAAATTTAATATAAGTCCCCATTTCGTCAGCATTGCCAGCGAGGCGATTAAACATATTTAAATACCCATTTAAAATTGGATTTTCTAAATCATAAGGATATCTTATATTATGATCAATTTCACTCCATCCTTCTTCAAAAATTGTCCTGACTTGTAATTCGGAAGTAAATTTTGTCTTAGTTGGACTCGATTCAATTATATAGTGTATTGATCTGTATCCGTATTTATGTTCCTTAATCACATATCCTTTTTCTGTATAAATTTTTTGAATTTCTTCTGCATCTCCTTTTCGTATGTTTGCAGTTGGCTTTTCTTTTAAGCCCCAAGTGTTTTCTATGAAATCGCCAATCATTTCCCAGTCTGATTTATATAGATGTAGCGCTCTTACTCCAATAATATCATCTACTTTTTCGAAATAATTTTCAAGTGTATATTCTCTTACTGGGTCTTCTATTTTTTTTCGAATTATTTTTGCGATTAAATGTTCTGAATCCTTAATTCTATAGCGGACAGAATGAACAGTTTTTAATGTAACAAGCCTTTCTACAATGTCTTTTGCAGCGGGTTCGTAAATGTGTCGGTTAGCACTAAAATGAGCAAATATTTCTTCCAGTTTTTTCCATACCAAACCTGTCGATTCGAAATCTTTTTTTGAAATATTATACCTCTTAAAAAACTCAGTTTGATTCATTTGTCTGTCTTTTTAAAATTACTGCTAACTTGTATATCCACGAAAAAAACCTTCGTATACAAACCTATCATCAGATACATAAGCAAAGATTTGTTTTGCATAATAAATTTTTCTCTCACAAATCATCAAAAGGCTTTATTATTTATTGAATACCTTTAGTTCCAACTTGGATATAAATTTCAGTTGTTAAGAAAGTATCTTCATAAAACAAGAAAAGCTCGCGGAATGCAAGCTTTCGAAATATCGTAACTCTTAGTTTCTTTACCCACTTCAGTTTTTTGAGTTTATAGTTTCTACTTTCTTACCCTATCTCCAAACCCTTTTCCAAATACGGTAAGAAAGATGTATTTAAAGTAGTACCACACATTGAGGTGGTCAATCATCATAGCATCCGTTACAGCCAAAAGTTCTGGAGTAGACATATCAATTTTATTGATTTGTGCTAATCCGGTAATTCCAGGACGAATAGCGTATACCCCTCTCTTTTCACGTTCTTCAATCAATTCTAATTGATTGAATAAGTTTGGACGAGGCCCCACAAAACTCATATCACCTAACAAAACATTGAATAATTGTAGCAATTCATCAAGTTTTGATTTACGTAAAAATGAACCCCATTTAGTAATGGCACTCACCTGAACCAAATGTGTTGCCACTGCTTGTGTGTTCACGTGCATCGACCTGAATTTCAATAAATAAAATGGTCTTTTATTAACACCAACCCGCTCTTGACGAAATAAAGGTGAACCAGTATCAAAAAAACCAATTATAAAAAGTAATAATATAATTGGACACAAGATAATGAGCCCCAATAAGGAAAATACAATATCAAATATTCGTGTCATAAATTAGTTAAAGGATTTGAATGTTTTGATTAACCCCTCTTTACTTGATAAGGGAAGAGGTTTGCCAATTGCAGATTTTATTTTTTGATTACTAACTACATACGAATCAGTGAGTTTCTGCAAGCGTTCTTCATTAAGAGGCAGTTTTAAGAAGTTACCAATTTTAGCTATAATTTGAATCAATTTCTTTGAAATCCTCCAAATCTTTGGTTTTTTATTTAGAGATTCCGCCATAAATGAAATAACTTCATTGGTAGATAGTGCTTGATCATCGGATACATTATACACACCAGAAGGTATATCCTCACGTTCTATTAATTCCCTAATAATAAACATCAAATTATCAATACTACAGAAAGAGCGTTTGTTCTCATATAAACCTAAAGGCCATGGAATACCTTTGGAAGCTAATTTATAAAGCAAATTTAAATTTCCCTTATTCCCTGGACCATGAATCATGCATGGTCTTAAAATATAAACTCGCTTACCTTCAGGAATTTCTGTTGATAAAATATATTGCTCTGCCAATAATTTACTTTTACCATAATGTGTAATTGGTTTTGGGATAAGCTCTTCAGTTAACTCGCCTTGCACTTCGTCAGCAACAGCTTTTACCGAACTTAACGAGATGAATAGTTTAGCATCAGATGCCAGAAAAGCATCAAAAACTTTTTTAGTAAATTCTGTATTTACCTGGTAATATTCTTCTAGATTCGATGTTTTTTTTAGATCGTGAGCTTTACCAGCTAAATGAATAACAATAGTTTGATTAATTACTAGGGGTGAATCTTTTCGATAGGGAATGATTGTGTATTCGCCGTTAAAATATTTAACCAAATTGGTTCCAACAAATCCAGTAGCTCCTGAAATAAATATATTATCCAATTAATAAACTATTATAAATTTCTATATGTTTTTCAATTACATTTTTAACATCAAATTCTTTCTCTGCCTTAGCTCGGGAATTATGACCCATTTGTTTAATTAAGTCATGATTATTAATTAATTCCTCCAAAGCATTTGCAAGATCAGTTGAGCTTGCAACAGGTACTTTAAAACCGTTGACCCCTTCATCAACGGTTTCCTTACATCCTATCGCATTTGTTGTAACAATTGCTCTCCCGACAGCACAAGCTTCAAGAAGAGCCTTAGGAATGCCCTCTCGGTAAGAAGGCAGAACTACTATATGAGAATTTTGATAAATTTTGAACATATTTTTTTGATAGCCAATCCATTTTACATACTCACCATCATCCCAACCTTTCAAATAGGAAGAGGGTACGCCTGCCTTATTATCTTCATCAGCTAAACCTGATAGAATAAATTCAATTTTGTTGCTATATTTTTCTTTTAAAATATTTGATGCTTCCCTCAACTCTTTTACTCCTTTATCCCATAACATCCTACTGGGTAAAAGAATTATAATCCGATCGAAAGCAGGAAAAGGGGATTCATAATATTTTTGCAAATCTACACCAGAGCCCTTTATTCTAACAATTTCATTACTAGAATTGATTATACCTAAGTCAGTTAATTCCTCTTGATCGTTTTCATTTTGGAAAATAACTACTAATTTTTTTTGACTAAACCCCAATCGCATTATGTAAAGCATCGTCTTTTGAACAAAACTTTGTCGACCCTTAGTAAAATTGTAACCAAGACCACTTATTGCATTAACAACTCCCCTAATTCTTAACAATTTTGCAATAATTGAACCATAAATTACAGGCTTTAGAGTAATATGATGAACAACGTCAGGATCTATCCTTGTATATATATTATAGAAATTTATTAAAGTTTTAAGTTCTTTAAAAGGGTTTGTTCCAGACCTAGAAATAGATAGATTTATAAAATGAATTCCCTTGTCTCGTATTTCTTGAGACCGACCAGTATCTTCAGCAGCTACATATACTTCAAATCCTTTTTTTTTAGCTTCTTCTGCTATTACAAGTCGATGAGAAATAAAAAACCAATCAACATTTGTTACAAATAGTATGCGTCTCTTATCTGACACCTAGAGTAATTAAATTATAAAAATATTGGAAAAGCCCCGGATGATACCACTGTTTTGACACTTTGCCACTTTTCAGTTTTTTATTAATACAAAATTGACTGTTATCAGTTTGTAAAAAATTAAGTAACATATTGAGACCTAGAAAGAGCTGTAAGTATGGATATGTAACAAAGTTGTCTTTTTTAGATATTGTTATTGATTCTTGATCAATTATATTTCCTGTATCAACACCATGATCTACACGATGAAGCGTTACTCCTGCTAGATGGCTTTCTCTACTTACATATGCCCAGTAAGCACCATGTACACCCCTGTAGTTAGGTGTAATACCAGCGTGAATATTTAGAATATGTGATTTTACTGAATAAATTACATTTTTTGACAAAATTCTTGTTCCACTTAATATTACATAATCTTGGCAACTACTTTGTAATATTTCAATGACTTTTTGTGAATTAATAGACTCTACTTTTATTATCTTCGATTCAGGAATAGGATCTGTTAAAACATTGTTCATTTTTATTATTTCTAATATCCTTTTTTTAGAAATAATTTTTAAGAATTTGGAATAAAACGATATGAATAATACTTGATCTAATACTCTAATTAATCCCAGTTTTTTTATTCTTCTTTTTATAAACAACCTTTTTGACTCTTCAGTTTCAAGAATTACATACTTTACATCATGAATTATTGAAAGTGAATTATAAAGTATAAGCGTTGAAATGCTCTGTCTACCAAGGATAATTATATTTTTACTCTTCATAAATATACTCATTAGCAACTTCGTTCATCGTTTTACTCAACATACCATATTCATATTTCAATTCTGAGTAGTAGATCAAGATAGATTCAAGTTGAATCATATTTTCTTCAAGGTTTTTTCCGAAATTATGTGGATGCCACCATAAGTGAAACAATGAACCTTCTCTTGCAGCCCTTAACATTGAATTTTTGAGGCGCCTAATCTTCAACGATTCAAAACAACTAAGCTTGTGATTAAATGGCCTCAAGAAAAAACTAGCAGGTATATTGATCAATTGCTGATTATTTGTTTCAAGACGCTTATAAATATTAGGTCCTGTTAAATTTAGATATGAATCAATAAAACGGATAACTCTATGTATGATTTTCAATTCATTCTGATTTCTACTCCTCTGGACCCAGCTTGACTCTGTTCCTCTATATGCTTTTATCCCCATTTTAGAACAAATCTCCAAAAAGGACTTATCATATTGATTTCGAGGAAATACTATCGACTTGGTTTCAAATCCATTTTCCTTTGATATGTTAACTGACATTTCTAAATCTTTACTGAAAGCATCGACTGAGGAACCTTCTTCCAAACAATAAAAATGACTATATGTATGTGTTGCTATTTCTTGATTGGGAACTAAACTAATTTTCTTTATAGAAGCTATACCAGAATAATAAATGACAAAATTGTTTGAGGAAATTTCATTCAAATGATTATAAGATGATAATTTATTATTCTTATACTTTGGAATTACTATTGGTAATTTATTCTTGCATGATTTAATATCATAGTGAAATAACATACCAACAGTTGCCCACGTACAATGAATATCGTATTTCTGAAATAATGCGAGTAATCTATCAATTACTAATTCTACATTTGAAACATTTTCCCCATAAGAATGGATAGTCCTCTTGTCAAAAACACCCCACATTTTTTCAAAATCTAAAGAAATTACAAATAAAGGTTTCTTTAAAAGAATCATAGCTTTAAAAAAATTTCAAAGTACCACTTTTGAAAGCAATATATTGTCCAAAGTTTCCAAGTGTGATCCTTGGACTTACTAAAATGCTCATTCAAGATAACTCTAGTGTACTTGATATTAATCAATCCGTGAACTGCTAATAAGTCTTCAGATAAATAATTAATAAGATCAGATTTAAGTTCATTCCTGAACCAATTTCCTAAAGGGATCTCGAATCCAGATTTGGGCGAATTAAAATAATTCTTAGGAACCGCCCAATCAAATGCATCTTTCAAAATTCGTTTTTTATTGTTGCCCTTAATCAAGAATTTGTCTGGTAAACTAAATGAGAAATCCACTAAACGATGGTCTAGAAAAGGAGCTCTACACTCCAAAGAGGCTAACATACTTACGCGATCTACTTTGGGTAACAAATCACCCTCCAAAGAGACTTTAAAATCAATGTACCTAGCAGTATGTAAATCAGAATTTATTGACCGCGGGATTGGTTCACAGATAGATAAAATTGCTTTTCGTATATCTAAAAAGTTAGTGGAGTTAAGTACTTCATTTGATTCCTCATTTCGAAATGCAAGTTGAATAATATTTAAATGGCTTAACATAGAATTTGCATCTAATGAATTGAAAAACTTTTGGAGCTTGACAATTCTACTTTTGGAGTCTAAATTTTTAAAATAAGAATTACTTAAAATAGCTTCAATTGTCTTTAAAGGTATGTAGGGTCTTAAATGCTTTCCTGTCGTTTGGAGTAAATACTTATTATATCCACCAAAAACTTCATCTCCTCCGTCTCCGGTAAGCGCAACTTTGACAAAATCAGACGTGTGTTTACTAACTAAATATGTTGGCAGCGCGGAGGGGTCAGCAAAAGGTTCATCAAAGTTTAGAATCACTTCGTCAATATAGTGAACGATATTGTTATGATTCAAAGGGCAATAAATATGATCAGAATTGATGTGATTTGCTATTTTCGTAGCTCGTGACGACTCATCATAACGTTTGTCATCAAAACCAATTGTAAAAGTTCGAATCTTAGTATCCGTTAACTTTGACATCACTGATGCCACAATTGCTGAATCCACACCTCCACTCAGAAATACCCCAATTGGAACGTCCGAAACCATTCTTTTTTCAACAGAATCAAAAACTAAATCTGTTACTTTCTTCTTTGCAAGATTATAATTACTTATTAATTCTTCTGATTTATTATCTATTGTAAAATCCCAATATTTGTTCTTAACAACCTCTAAAGTATCAATATTTATGACCAATGTTGTGGCGGGCTCTAACTTATAAACATTATCATAGATTGTATGAGGAGCAGGGATGTAACTTAACGAAAAATACAATTGAAGCGCAGTATTTGATATCTTTTTAAAAGAAGAATCAAGCGACATGAGGCTTTTCAGCTCAGAAGCAAATACAAATTCCTCTTCAGAATGATAATAATATAAAGGCTTTTCCCCAAAGCGATCTCTAGCAACAAAAAGTAGAGATTTAAATTGATCATGTATGGCGAAGGCAAACATTCCATTCAAATAATCAACACATTTTTCTCCAAAAAACTCATAAAGTGCTAAGACCACTTCCGTATCAGAGTTGGTTTTAAACTGATACCCTAAATATATTAAATCTGATTGGAGTTCTTTATAGTTATATATTTCCCCATTAAATACAATAACTTTATTTTTATCACCATTAGAAATTGGTTGTTTACCTAAAGATACATCAATGATTGACAATCTTCTCATACCAAGAGCCAACCGATCGCCATATTCATAAATCCCGTCATCGTCTGGTCCACGATGAACAATCAAAGAATTCATTTTCCGAATATCCTCAGATATCGACTTACTTTTTTTCTTCCTTATTATACCATTTATCCCGCACATTAATTATATGTTTTAAAAATTCGCCCTAATTCAGCTGCCGAGAAATCCCAAGAAAAGTAACTCAAACGCTCTGTATTCTTAAGTAATAATGCATCATACTCCAATACACTCATGCTCTCCAACTCCAATATTTTAGCTGCTATAGCATCAACAGAATGTGGATCGAAAAATAATGCTTCGCCGTTTGTAATCTCAATGAATGGCTCCAAATTCGAACATAATACAGGAATTTTATAAGCGAATGCTTCAAGTATTGGTAATCCAAATCCCTCATAAAAACTTGGAAAAATTAAAGCCTTTGAATCACCATATAGCCTTACTAGTTCGCCTTCACTCACATATCCGACTATATTTACCCTCGTGCAGTTCTTATTTATTCGCTTAATAATTAAATGCTCGTCACTCGTTAAGAATTTCATATTTCCTGCTAATACTAAATTTAAAGAAGACAGTTCAACAACCCTTTCAAAAGCTAACAATAGATTCAACAAATTCTTGTGCTTTCTTGATGATCCGACATACAACAATTTTTTTTTGTGGAAACTAGCACCTTCCCTCATCAAAGTAGAATTAAAGTGACTTCCCTCATAAACAACCGCGAATTTTGAATAACACCTTTCGTGTGACCACGTAAAGAGAGTTTTCAATTCATTGAGTGTAAATTTGGAAATACAAATAATTTTTTTTGCGTTGAGAATTCCAAAAAACACTACTATCCTAAAATATACTTTTTTGATAAAATACAACTTTTGATTGTAGTTTGGAATCTTTAAGTAGGTTAAATCATGTATTGTATAAATTGCATTCCTAATGAATAATGGACAAAAATTACTAGGACTCCATACAACGTCATAACTATACTTCTTAGATAAAAAGAAGAATTGAAATTCTCTCAAAAAACCAACCGGCTTAATCTTAGAGTACAATAAAGTTGTATTCAGTGCTAATAAAAAATCCAACTGATTTTTTGACAAGCTATTTTTATTAACAACAATCTTAATATCAAATTCATTTGGATATAACTTTACCAGAGATTTAAGATTATTGAGAGTGTATACTGTCAAACCATCTTGAATTCCATTAAGAAAAGTACCATCAATCAGGATTCTTAGTTTCATATTATCAAATTACACTTTCCATTTCGTTTGAATAGAAATCACAAACTGAATTCCACGTTAAAGACTTTCTAAGAGCCAAATTGTTCGTTCTTATAGTATTCAACTGTCTATGGTCAGACAATAACTCTATCAACTTGGTGGAAAAATCCTTGGGATTATTAGAATCAATTATGTAACCATTAATTCCATCTTTTACAACCGAATCTATTCCACCGACATTTGTCGTTAATACAGGTAGACCCAAAGAAATAGCTTCCATAACTGCTGTTGGGGTACCTTCATGAACTGAGGTTAATATAAACAATCTAGATGCGCTTAAATTATCTATACAATCCCGTTCAGGAAGACTTCCACAAAACTTAATATTGTTTACGCCAAGAGAATCCGCATATATTTTTAAGGACTCAAAATCAATTCCATCCCCAATATGACAAAATTTCAACTCAGGACAAAGAGACGCTATATCAACAAATAATTTTAGATTTTTGGGCTGCCATACATTAGCAATACAGATAACATCATAAATTATGTCTACTTCTTCAATAGAGTCTCTCATAAATGCAGTACTCACCCCGCTTGGTTGAAAAAAGGCTTTTCGACAATAATATTGATATCGATTAAAAACTTCTTTTCCAGTAAAAAAAACCAGATCTGCGGAGGCTAGGCACTGCCTCATCATTAGTTTATGAAACCACTGATTATAAAAAGCTCCATGGTAAGTAAAAACAAGACCCTTAGCTCCTGTGACTTTCTTAATTATCGCGCCTAATACAAAATGAGGATAATCACCATGGATGTGAATAATGTCTGCACGCAACCGTCTTATAAATATTGCAAATAAAGAAAAAAGAGAAAAAAGAAATAAGAAAAAACTTGCAAGCTTAAAATTTCTAAACTGAAAAGAGGAAAGAATTTTTATATCAGCCGCAATTATTTTGTCTCCAAAATTAAATATGTTAATGACTTCCCAATTCCTTTCTAATTGTAACTTACTCAAAAAATACACATGCTTTGCTTTACCGCCTGAAGCTGGAAATTGAACATCAGATAACCTGATAATCTTCATGCCCATCGTTATTTAAAAGATTAAAATATTCTTTCATTTGGTAACTAAAATTATAATTCTTTGAAACTAAATTATAAGCATTATTAACAATTTCATCATTGCGATTTGATTCAACTGCCTCTGAAATTTTCGAGACTATTTCTGATCTCTTATCAGACCTAAAGTAAAAACCATTAGTTCCGTCTATTGCAATATCGCGAATACCACCAACTAGGGAGGCAATAACAACTCTTTTCATAGCCATAGCTTCTAACATAGCTCTTGGAAACCCTTCATCAGTAGAAGGCAGTATAAAAAAATCTGACCTTTCAATAAATCCAGGTACCTGCTCCAAACTAACCCCACCAACAAAATCAATTCTATTCGAAATTCCTAAACTTATTGCAAGAGAATGAAGATTACCTCTAAGTGGACCATCACCCAAAATAGTTAATTTAAAATCTAAGTCGGGCATGTCTGAAAGTGCATAAAAAAGGTTGTGCAATCCCTTAAACACAACTAAACGTCCTACAAAGAGGAAGTTTACCTGACCTCCTCTTAACTTGAGGTTTCTATAATAATTCATATCCACACCAGTTGATTTGAATAATTTTAAATCAACACGAGAAGGAACTACTTTTATTTTTTCTGCTAAAACACCATCCTGTATTAATTCTGTTTTAATACACTCCGAAACCGCCCTGATTAGATTTGCTCGAAAACATGAAATAATTGTCAAATATTTCACCAATAATATTTTCATTGGATTCATAGAACCTTTTGGCAACCTTGTTAACTGGGCTTGTATTTCTACTAAGAATTTGAAATGTCTGAAATAATCTAAAACTACTAGCGCACTACCCCCAAAAATAGGCTCACTCGCAATACAAACGCTCGGTTTATAAACCTTTATCAATTGATTTAACTTTAATACAAACTTTAAAAAACGTATAACAGAAATGCCACTCGATGAAAATCTATGGAAGTAGATTTTGCTGCCACAATAATCAAAAATTTCCGTGAAAGACTTTTTATCCATACTGAAGCCAACGAAATGTAACTCTATGCCTCTTGCTGCAAAATATCTAGAATTTGCTCCTCTTTGAGAATTCCAATCAAAACTATCAAGTATATTACTCGAAACATTAAACATCACTTTCTTCGTGATCAATCTAGTCATTAAATACTTTGGATGTGATTGCGATTGGGAAGCATTAAAGAGTTCTGGCTTCGAACTCGGAAATAAAAGGTCTACTATTTCGCTGCTATCTGATACAATGTCAAATCCAAATTTTTGATAAAAATTAACTGCGACTTCATTTGTTGAAGAAACAAGTAGTGCACAACCATCAAACTTCGAAGTATTCAAAATGAACGCCTCCATTAACTTATCGGATACTCTTATTCCCTCCGTTCGAAGCGCTACGAACCTATGGATATAGGCAAAACTATGCTTTAATGATCCGATTACGTATCCTAGAACTTTACCATAATTATCGAAAGCAACCAAGCTTAAATCACCTTTGTTTGGAAGCTCAAATTTAAAAGATTCTTTTGACCAAATTTCCTCAGAAAAAGAATTACCATACTTTACAACGCTGTGCTGATCAAGTTCACAAAGCTGCGCGTAACAATTATCATCAACACTATTTAAACTTTCAATTTTCATATTTTCTCTTAAGCATTTTCTCAAACTCGGATGAACCAATATTAGATAATACATCAAAAAATGAAGGGGTCTTAGTGATCTCCAGATTCCGAAAATGTTTATATTGCGGAGATTTGAACTGGTGAGGTGTTAATTTAATATTTGAATGTTTAAATAAATCTAAATTCATATAATCGAAACCACTCTTACCAACTAAATACTCATTAGCATTTATATCGTTTAATATATTAACTAATAATTCTGTACTTGAACCACTAACATCCATTTGACTGGACCTAAGAATAGTAGTCTTCGAATTTAGCATTTCTAAAACATTACAAATAATTCCAATATTCAACTCAGCTAAATTTAATCCGTGAAAGTTATCAATGAAATCTATAGTTGATGTACAATCCTGAAAAAATGGAGATTTCCTATAATTCTGTTTTAAACTTTCGACATATTTCTTCTTCCAATTATCAACAATTTCCATTTCACAAAACCTCTTTGAGATATGGCCCTTCATCTGAATTGGTAGGGTTAGCCAAAATGGACCATTTTCATTGTAAACTATATTTCGATTCTCAAAGTAATTCTTTTTAAATTGTACAGAATCTAAAAAAACAAAAACGTCCACATTAATAATCTTATGAAGTAAGCCACACCAAGGAAGATGTTCAGGTTGATGAATTCCAGCTAACATAAATTTATTGTATTTTATATTCCATACGAGATACCTCAAAACACTCCGCTAACTTTAAACCATTCTCAAAACCTCTAAATTCAGCACGGGATCTTACCGCATTCAACCAGACATCTCCATATTTATCATATTGGCTTTTGTGTGCGCGAAGTGAATCTAGCTTTAACTCTATAAACTCTGAAATATCTATATACATGTCAGGACGAAATGGAATATGAGCTCTCCCAGATGGATAAATAGGTTCATAAAAAAATATAGTATTAAAACGCCTTGCAGCTGACAGCGTGGCGAGTGCCGTAGAAATATGGGCTTGGTGAGTATCATTAACATTGTGTGTGAAAATAACGTCCGGCTTAAATAAAGACATCTCCATCTCGATTGCTTCAACAACCGATGAATTGTATGGAATATCTTTTGTTGGGAAATTCAATACATGCAACTCAGCACCAAGAATATCTGCCGCTAACCTACCTTCATAAAGAGCTTCATCAACTACTCGTAACGTTTCTCCATGCAGATTTACGTAATCCGATTTAGAGAGACAAAGCATTAACACTTCATGTCCGCTTTTAATTAACTTTGCAATCGTGCCTCCTGCAGCCAACTCAATGTCATCAAGATGCGCTCCAATAAATAAATATTTCATAATTTTTTTATTTTTAATTAAACAATGATAAGTAAGTCTGAGTAACGCTTTCAGTACTAAATTTTTTAACTCTTTCCAAATTTTCTTTAATTATCATATTCCGTAAATTGAAATCTTCCTTTAATTTTATAAAATTGGTAGTAAAATCCTGAGGCTTTTCCCTATCCGACATGAAGTCTAATTGAAGTTCAGATAAAATATCCTTAATACCTCCAGCATCAGTAGTTACTATCGGCAGACCACAAGCCATGGCCTCTAAAATCACTCTTGGAAAACCTTCGGAAAATGTCGGATTAATGAAGATATCGGATGTTTGATACAAATCCAATACTTCTGATTCCACTTTTGCCCCCAAAAAACACAACGACCATTTGAAGAATAGTCTTTAAAACTATCTAATATTCTAGGTAAATCTGGACCATCCCCGACAAATACAAAGACGCAATCCTCAAATTTATTCAACACACTTGGTATCAAATTTTCCAAATAAATACTAGTCTTTCTTACGGGTGAAAAACGATGAACAAATAATATTATTTCTTTATTTAATGGCAAACAATACTTTATTCTTAACTGCAATTTCCTTTCAAGATTATAAACTGGCCTATAATAATTAACGTCAATGTCGTTATACATTACTAATACTTTATTATCAGGAACCCCATGATTAACAAAATACTTGTGCATTGATTCTGGCCCAGTAACAAATTTTGTGACCCATTTCGAAATTATCCTAAACGGAAGCATTTCTAAAAAATAAAAACGACACTTCCGTAAACCAAAATTCATTGCTCTATACTTTTCAAACATGCCTTGACCACTCAACCAAAAATAAATTCTCAAGTGTGGATATATAATTCTAATTAACAACGCCATGATTGCTGGATACTTAGAAATTCGTACAAAAAATAACTTATACCCCTTTCGATACAATTTAACAATAAGAAATAATGTATCTATTGTTCGAAAAACTATATTTCGGTAATTCCTCAAACTTAAAACCTGAATATTTGGATCTAGTTGGGTGGGAACGTCCTTCAAATTTTCAACAAATAATACGACATCAATATTTCTTTTCGATAATTCATTTAATAAATTTATTATATGTTTGTAATGACCAGCATCATTATCTGAGTATGAGTTTAAAACGTAAACAAATTTTTTCATTATGACATATTTATGTATATACTTCAATTTGATAATAACCCGAGTTGGAGTAGACAACAAGTCTTAATTAATTCTATAAGACCCAATTAATTTATGTAAATACCCACAAAATTCCGACTGGTTATACGTTGGTTAAAAAGCTAACTTAGTTTCAATCCTGTGAAAAAAACCAAATTCACGTAAAGTCAGATGATTAAACCTTAGTTGCACGCTCCTCATTTGAAAAATTTAAAGACAGAAATAAGGCAAATACAATAAAAAATAAGCTCCCTGGTAAAAACCAGGTTGCTGTTTGATTGACAAAAATAAAAACAGTGAACCAGACGTAAAGACCTTTCGCATTAAGTGCATTGGTAACGTTTATGTGGTTATATTTCAAATATTCATATAATCTAAAAATGTATAACAAACATAAAATCAACCCAATAAATCCAAAATGTAGATAAAAATCAATAATCTGATTGTTCGAAGAGGACAAAATAGACAATTTACCAATTTCACTCTCGTTTAGCAGATCCTTATATTCATACTGCATGTACAATGCGAAGTTTCCCTTACCTAATAAAAAGTTTTCTAGAAAAAATAATTTTGCATTTTCTAATGCAGCTAATCTGTGACCACCAGCGCCTTCAGTCATTAACTTATCAACATCTGTAAACCTATTTATAATCGTTAAATTATTTAAGTCACTAGAAAAAATAAAACTCACTAACAAAATGAATGCTGTCAAAAAGACTAAAAGATATTTATTAGTGTAAAAAAACCAAACAGTACAACAAATCAATAAAGCAATTGGTGCGATTGATCCATTGATCAAAATTCCCGCAACAAAAAGCAGGAAATAAATATAATTCTTCCTAAATAAAAAAACAGTAGCATAAATAGTATATATCCATGCTTCTTGGTCCCCAGCTATACCAAAAAACCTCACTGCTTCAGTTTTATCCACATCAGGACTAAAATCAACAATGCCCATTTTAGAAGAAAAAGTAGTAAACAACAATAAAAAACCAAAAAAATTAAGGACTTTTTGAACTTTTTTAGTTTCGCTAACTGAAAGAGGGAATTTCAAATAATAGAGAACCAATTCTAAACATAAAATTAATTGAATATTTACAGTAAAACAATCTATAAAGATTTGATTAAAACTAAAAAAAACATAAAATAAATGAAGAAATAAAAATACCTGTAAAACTCGAATAGATTGATGTAATTTAGTTGAAACCAATGATAACTTACCATTTGAATGTCGATGAAAAAAATGCAATAGCGCAGGTATAAAAACAAAAAACAAATCGATTCTGACGGTAATATTCCAAAATATTAACGAAATCATTATAAAAGGTAGTAAAAAGGGTATTAACCTTAGAAATATAATCAATTTATAATTATTTTTAAATAGACCTCATACTGCAAAATTACAAAAAACGCTATTTACACTCATAATTATGAATGAAAAAGTAGGACGGCGAGTTATACATGAATGCAAAGAATTATACCTGATACTTTTTCATTTAAAAAAATGACCTAAAATAATTCGATAATTGAGTATACGTCGGTTTCTTATGAAAAATGGAATATTGATAATTAAAACTGATAATTTTTGTAAAAAATCAGTATCCATATTGGCCTCTATTAATGAAAAATATTTCAAATTCGTTTGGTACCAATTTACATGCTCGACACCAAAATATTCATTAATCATTGTAAGACCATTTATATGATTAATCAACCGATTCTTTTTTTCCAATCTCGACAACTTCATCTTACTGACGCCACCGTCATGAATACGATAAACAGAGAAAATTTGGTTGTCAATAAATATTTTCTTATCCTCAGCGACTATAAACACCAGAAATTTATCGGCCGAATAAACATCCAATATCCAATTCGGATAATTCATCGGATTCCTGTAGCATGCCGTCGAAATATGAAAAGATCTGTTTTTGAAATATTCAAAGCGGTCTATTACAACCACGTCAGGCAGAAACGTTTTGTCCAACTTAAATTCATCACCTACAACACGTAGATTTTGCCCCGCAACAATATTGAAATCCGCATTTTCCTCTAGAAAATTAACCTGTTTTTGTAATTTAAAATTGTCTAGCCAAAAATCATCTCCTTCATTATCACAGATATACTTTCCTTTACATAAAAATCTATTGCTAAACGAGTTAATATTAGCTCCAAGATTAGCTCTCGGTAATTTCAAAATAATTTTTGATGGGAATAACTTCTGATACTTTTTCAATATATCTCGTGAACCATCTGTACTACAATCATCACCAATTAATAGCTTAAAATCGAAGTCAGTTTTTTGATTGATTACCCCTAATATCGCTTTTTCCAAATAATGATAATGATTAAAGGTTATCATTGTCACGGTCAATAGTGGAATTTCGCTACCCGTTTCATCTAAAAGATCCGTCAATATTCCATTTATTCTAATCTCCTTATCATTCAGGTATTCTATCATATTTTATCTAGACCATAGGTCTTCTTCATTCAAAATTAGACAATAATCGCAATTACTTCTTTCATGATTTATTACACTAGCGTTGTTGTATACACTCAACCACTTTAACTGGGTAAATTTTTGAAATCTTTCTAAATTTAAATGCAGTTTATTTCCACTTAAATTTAAAAGCTCAATATTCTTTAAATTATAAAAACTCTCAGGTAAAAACGAGAGATGATTTTGACACAAAGAAATTTGTTCCAAACCTTCCAATTTTCCAAAATCAAATGGCAACTCTTCTAATTCATTTTTGTAAAGTCGAACACCTTTCAAATTCTTTAATGTTGTAAATTCCTCCGGCAATGTTTTTACTTTCGAGCATATCAAGGTGAAATATTCCAAATATCTGAGGTTTTGAATCTCCCTAGGTAAATAATTAAAATTATTAAAGCCAAAGCTGATCTGCTTTAGCTTTGGACACTTGAAAATTGACATTGGATACTCCTTGATCATGCTCAAATACAAATGGCAAATTTCTAAATTACCTAGCTTGTCAAACATATCAGGCAATCTATCGATAGGATTCTTGTGTAGGTGAAGACTTTCAAGATTAGAAAGTAAAAAAAGTTCTTCAGGAATGGTTGACAATGAATTTGACCCTAAGAATAATTTGCGTAATCTCTTTAGGCCTAATATCGGTTTGGGTATTTCTTGTAAATTATTACTCCCTAGATTCAGTTCCTCAAGATTTATCAGGTTCTCAAACTCCTGCGGAATTTCTCCGATTAAGCTTTTCCTCAGGTTTAGAATTCGTAAAAATCTTAGATTTGATATATTTAGTAGAAGAATTTTTTTAATATCATCATGAACCAGCCTCATTGAACTTCCAAAAAACTCATCTACTTCAAAACTTAACTCTACACATTTATTATTTTCAAAAACAACAATAAAATTTGGTACAAATGTTCTTATACTTCTTATAATTTCGTAATCAGTCATTTTTAAAATATTTATCTAGCCAATTCTTCAAGACGACAAAAAAATCGTTGTTGACAGAGTCTAAGCTGAGGTATGGTACATTCTCAACCCAGCTGATATGTTTTAACCAACTGGAAACTACACGCGCAGCGCCCATTTTGGATACGTCATAACCACGATACAACCCTAATTCAATCACTGAAAAAGATCTTGATGGAACTTCTTTTGATTTAAGAGCAATTATAAAACGCTCCATGTTGATCTCTAGCTCTTCATCACCGTATGTAGGACATACAAATATTGCATGGTTAAAATCCAAATTATGAGCACAATCAACAAGTGATACGTCAATCAAATTATCTAAAGGAAGCCCTATGTGGTCCAAAACCTTAAGTGCTACATTTTTTGCTTGATTACCTCGTGACGAAAAAAAAACAATTATATCAATCATGGTAAATTAATACATTTGACCTGTAATTAGACATAAAATCTGGTTGATTATTAATTTCATATCTCAATCCCAATTCATCACAGATTTGCTTTATTTGATCCGGGCTCCACCAATTTCCAATGCCATCAAATGTAACATCTCCCCTTTCTAAACAATTCAAATATCGCAATCGCCTTTCTTCAGTGTTATAAAAATTCCATTTAAGATTATCGTTTGGTACCCCAGTTATATAAAATGTAAAAATACCAACTTCCTTAATTATATAAATAAGTAAATCTCTTAAATCATCTGGACTAAAATATCCAAGCGAGTCGTTCATCAAAATCTTTGTTGGTTTCTCGTCCAAATTGAAAAACCTGTAAAATTCATCTTTTCCATCTCCAACAACATATTGGATATTATTTGCTTGCATTAAATGTATCGCAGATTTGATCAGGTGCTCGGTGAAATCAAAAGCGTAAATATATTTAACGTGAGAACTTAAAGGTGAGGTAATTAATCCATTACCGCAACACATGTCTATCAATGTATCATGAATATTTAGCTTTAGAGACTTAACTATATCCAAAACCATATGATCTAATAAACCCGTCGAGATTGGTTCTCCATTGACTGTTTTCCCTACTTGATAAAAGAGAGCATTTGAATCCAATTTGTCAATATTACGGTAACCTTTCCAATACTTCTCCCAATCAAACCCGTCTTTATTCGTTTCTTTTTCTTTCATGTTATTGCACAATTTAAATGATTGCTTATAATCTCATCCACATCAACATTCATTATTAAATCAATAATGGATAATCCAGCGACAAAATCCCGAGAATTTTTCTGCCTATACTGCATAACGAATGGACTTAAAAACTTCAAATCTATATTATGTTGAGCAAAATAATCAACAGAATAGAGGTTAGAGCCTGAATAGTTGTTAATATATTCAAGACAACCCTCCATTTTACAAAAATTGATCAAGCGGTCACTTCTCTCTAAATCTGAATTCATATAATCTCGACTCGATTGAAGGAAAATTGTTTGAATTTTTAAAAGCTTCGCAACATTTTTCACAGACAGCAAAGCTAAATCACCAATTGAAGTGCATTCCGAGAACAAAACTCCTTCTACTAAATCCATACCTACCTTGAAATACGGCGCCCTGCTGTATGTTGTTCCTAATTGCTTCAAAAATTTATTCACCCATTTATCGTATAATTCAATGTTTAAATTCGTGTCGCATATTTTCCGATGCGAGCTCGCTGAATCTAATGGTACCTTAAAGTAATGAGGATTTCCATTGATTAAGATTCGATTACGATCTATCCAACCATTTTTAATGTATGTAACATCATCATAAAAAATGTATTTATCAACATGTTTGATCAACTGAAAATAGCCAATGTATGGAAAAAAGTATGGTTGCATAACACCTAATCGCATTGCACAACATTTGAATTAATAATACTTACTATTTCGCTAAGACTTGTTAGACTCAAATCGGCATAAAGGGGCAAACACAAAATACAGCTCGATACTATCTCTGCATTACTCATCTTTGTCGAATGCACATAATCCAACTTATTTAGTGATGGAAAAAAATATCGTCGGGGAAAAATATTCCTATCATTAAGTGCACGAACAATTCTAAGAAGAGTCCGCTCACTTTTTAAAATAATCGGAAAATAACTGTAATTCCAATTTAATGCTTCTCTGAGAGTTATGGTTCTCATTTCACCAAAATTTAAGTTGCCTAAATAGTAATTTACAATCATCTCACGTTGACGAACAATACTATCCATATAAGGTAAAACGCTCAATCCCATTGCTGCTTGCAATTCAGAAATTTTACCATTAATTCCAAGACCATGAAACTCTAATGGACCATTGTGACCAAAATTATGAGAATAAAAAGATTTATGGAATAAATCTGGGTCCTTAACAAACATTGCGCCACCTTCACCTGTATGAAATAATTTTGTCGCGTGAAAAGAACAGGTACTTATGTCACCGTATTCAAAAATACTTTTACCTTTATACGTAACTCCAAAACAATGTGCTGCATCATAAATTACTTTAAGATTATACTTTAACGCTAAAGCTTGTATTACTTCGATATTACATGCATTACCAAAAACATGCGTAGCTAAAATACACGTAGTTTTATCTGTAATTGCGGATTCTATTTTTGTTTCGTCAATTGTCAAATAATCTGGATGAATATCAACGAAAACCGGCGTACAGTTTTCCCAAACAATGGCGGCCAGGGTCGCTACATAGCTAAAAGGTGTTGTTATGATCTCACCTCCATTACCCAAAAGCTTCAAGGCAATTTGTAAAGGTACCGTGCCATTATTCATGCAAATTAATTTGGATTCTTCTAATCCCAAATAATTTGTCAACATTGATTCTAACTCCCTTACCAATTCACCACGATTCGTGAGCCATTCATTATCATAGGCGCGCTTAACATGTAACATATATTCCTCAATAGGAGGCAAAAATGATTTTGTAATAGGTATCATCGCTTAAATATTATCTGTTTAAAAGTCAAAAAAGGACTAAATCGAATTAATGCGGAAATCGATATGTAGAAGCCTAAACCTAAAATAGATCCTACCACAAGCCTTATTAGATCATAATTTGAAGAATTTGGAAATGGAATATCAAAAAGAAAGACCAATGAACCCATAACTCCTGCCAATCCAAATATTGGTATCACATCTGTCAATTGTTCTTTCGTTGGATAATTAATCATTTTTCCACTATAATAGGAATTTATGAAAAAAGAGAAAATAGAAATGCCAAATTGTAGCCACAGTAAACCATATATACCAAATGACAGAGCTATTAATAAACCGATGGTAGTAATAGCTTTTTTAATGATTTCCAACTTCAAAAAAAGGTCTGATCTTCCCTTAACATTTAATATATTTAAATTATAAGCATGCAATGGATGAACAATACCACTAAGACAAAGAATTTGAAAAAATGGAACAGCTGGCAACCATTTTTCAGTCATTAAAAATCGAAATAATGGCTCTGCTAACACAGCTGCAATTAACATCACGGGAGCTACCCAAAACAAAACTTGTTGTATCATTATTTTATAAACACTTTTCAAACGTTTATTATCGTTTTGAATGCTAGAAAATAGAGGATATGTTACTTTTTTTAAGGCAGACGATATATTGTTAACGGGGAGTTGCTTAATAGCATCAGCTCTTGTGTAATAGCCTAAAAGAGAAACTGAAAAAAATTTTCCGATGATTATATTATATATATTGTTGTATATAGTGTCTATTATTCCAGACAGAGTTAATTTATAGCCAAAATTGAAATGACGCTTCAATCTACTCCAATCAAAAATTAAAGATGGCCTCCATTTTACTTGAAACCAAATTAGTACAGACTCTAAGGTCACCTTGGCAAACTGCAACCATACCAAACTCCAAACCCCATATCCTTTGTAAGCCAATACCAGACCAACCACACTGCTAATTGCTAAAGAAGGAAGCTGCAGTATTGTCTGCCTTTTAAAGTCCATCTGAATAATCAACTGCACATACTGTATTGAGGAAATTGCCTTAATAACAAAGGTTAGACAATAAACTTTTAGAATGTCTGCTAATATGGGCTCTTTGAAGAAAATTGCTATATGTGAGGCAGCAAAAAATAAAATAAAATAAAGAATAATACTAAATGTTACATTAATAAAAAAAACACTAGAAAAATCACTCTCATCTGCATCATTAGTCCGAATAAGGCTCGAACTCATACCGCTATCAACTAAAGAATTCCCTATAGACATAAAAATAGCAAGCATTCCAATTAATCCAAATTCTTCAGGCATTAATATCCGTGCCAAAATTATCTGGACAATAAATTGAATAATCTGAGCTCCGAATTGCTGCCCAAACGTCCAAAGAATACCATAAAGCCCTTTTTCTTTTAGAGACATTTATAAATTTGAATTAATATTTAGGATACTCAATTAATCTTCTGCATTCAAAAACACGATTGGGCGATTACAGATACTCTTCATACCAAGCGTAAACAATCATTAGCCCTCTTCTAAATCTAACCTGGGGAACATAGTTGAACACTCTATTTAGTTTTTCTATACTAGCCTTAGAATGACGAACATCGCCTGTTCTTTCTGGTCCATACTTTGGGTCTATATTTTTGCCGCTTATTTCTTTCAGCATGGCTGTCAATTCATTCAAAGAGATCTGATCACCACAGGCCACATTAAAAACTTCATGTGTCAAAAGTGCTTCTTGCTCTTGACCAGTTGTCGTTATGCCGTGAAGCAAGGTTTTAATATTTGCCTGCACCGCATTCTCAACAAAAGTAAAATCCCTACTCGTTAAACCATCGCCATTGATTGTAGGCTCAGTACCATCCATAAAATGTTTACAAAAAATAGGTATTACTGCCGCATAAGCGTTGTTGGCGTTTTGCTTGGGACCAAATACATTGAAGTAACGCAAGCCGATAGAATGAAAACCAAAAACACGGCTAAAAACATCAGCATAATATTCATTTACTGCTTTGGTAACAGCATAAGGACTTAATGGCTTTCCCTCTTGACCTTCTACTTTGGGTAAGACTGCACTATCGCCATACGTACTTGACGAAGCAGCATAAACCAGTCGTTTGCAACTTGGGCTATCCTTGGCGACTAACAGCATGTTTAAAAAACCGGAAATATTTACCTCATTGGTAGTGATAGGATCTTTGATGCTGCGTGGTACACTGCCAAGGGCCGCCTGGTGCGATATAAAGTCCATTCCTTCTACAGCTCTTTGGCAGGTTTGCAAATCGCGGATGTCGCCTTCAATAAATTCGAAATTGGGGAGTGAAAAAAATGCTGAGATGTTTTCCAAGTAGCCATTGGAAAGATTATCCAAGACCCTAACATGACCAGCGTTGTATTTCAATAAGTACTCTACCAAGTTCGAGCCAATAAATCCGGCTCCTCCTGTTACAAGAAATTTATAATTTGAAAGATCAATTGTATGGTAAGGTGTGTTGTAAAGCTTGGGATTGAACATGACGTTTATATTTACACTTGGCATAAAGAGAATGGATTACAGTCGGGCATCAACTATTTCTTTAGGTAAAATGCCTTTTATATCAAAAATTACTTGTTTTTCAGATTTTGCAAGATGTATCTGTTTGAACTCCTGGTGAGCTACGGCTAAAATAATTGCTGAATAATCGTCTAAAACTGGTAGATCGTTCGTTATGTCAATATTATATTCGTGTTGAACTTCCTTGGCATCTGCCCAAGGATCGTAAACATCCACATCCATATCAAAGCTTTTTAGCTCCTGATAAATATCAATTACTCGCGTGTTCCGTACATCCGGACAGTCTTCTTTAAACGTAAATCCTAAGATCATCACCTTTCCATTGATTACTTTCAAATCCTTGCGCATCATCCATTTGATGGTTTCTTGGGCTACATACTTACCCATAGAGTCATTTAACCTTCGACCGGCAAGAATAATTTCTGGATGATATCCAACTTCCTGAGCTTTCTGAGCTAAATAATAAGGATCAACACCTATACAATGTCCTCCCACAAGCCCAGGTTTGAATTTTAAAAAATTCCATTTCGTTCCGGCGGCCTCAAGTACCTCATTGGTATCTATTCCCATTAAATTAAAAATCTTACTCAATTCATTAACAAATGCAATATTGATGTCACGCTGCGAATTTTCAATTACTTTGGCCGCCTCAGCAACCTTAATACTTGAAGCCTTGTGTGTTCCGGCAGTTATAATACTTTTATAAATGCCATCGATAACTTCCGCTATTTCTGGAGTTGAACCACTCGTCACCTTTAATATCTTAGTTACTGTGTGTTCCTTATCTCCTGGATTTATTCGTTCTGGTGAATAACCACAATAAAAATCTTCATTAAACTTTAATCCACTATTTTTTTCTAATACAGGAACCATCTCTTCCTCGGTAACTCCAGGGTAGACAGTCGATTCATAAATCACTATATCTCCTTTACATAAAAAACAAGCAATTGTTTCACTTGCCTTTATCATTGGGGTTAAGACTGGTCGGTTATGTTTATCCGTAGGAGTTGGGACAGTTACGATGTATACATTACAATCACTTAATGCCTCTTTAAATGTAGTTAAGTGAAGCCCAGTAACGTTAACATTATCTGTATCTAAAACTTGATTGAGTAACTCGCTTTCAATTTCAAGAGTTTCATCAATTCCCAGGTTTAATTTATTAACTCGATTTGAGCTTATATCAAACCCAATTACTTTATATTTTTCAGCAAAAGCAACCGCTAGGGGTAAGCCTACATATCCGAGTCCAATTATACCGATTTTTGAATTTTCTAATTTCATGATTTATAATTTACTGCGCACTAAACTGCGCACCAACTTCGTTTATTTTGAATAATTTTCGAATAATTTGGAGAAACATGACACTAATAAGTGCACTCATTACCAACACTTTAACGATTTACAATGATTATCAATTACCCCTCGTCGGTCTGGACCACACTAATCCATTCCTACCACTTTACCACCCATATCAAGCTTCTCAAATACACTATTATTGCTTACAAACTCTGGTACAATTTCTTTCATTTTTGCTACCAGGTACATTTCACTTTCGGCCTGGTTAATAAGTGCAACTAATGCATTAAAATGATCTTTAATTTCTTCAAAAGCAACGTCTCGTACTTTAGCAATCATGATTTTATCGTGGTAGGTGTTACCAGTGTTTTCACCATCGTTTAAAAGCTCTTCGTACAGCTTTTCACCTGGGCGGAGTCCACTATACACAATATCAATATCAATATTAGGTATAAGCCCGTATAAACGAATCATTTTTTTAGCAAGGTCGGCAATGGCAACGGGTTGGCCCATGTCAAAAACAAATATCTCACCACCATTACCCATACTCCCGGCCTCTAATACCAGTTGACAAGCCTCAGGTATGGTCATAAAATAACGCGTAATGTTTGGGTGTGTAACCGTGATAGGCCCACCCTTTTCTATTTGTTGTTTAAACCTATTAATTACAGATCCGTTAGAACCTAGTACATTACCAAAACGGGTAGTAATATATTTTGTGTGGCTAATATGCTTGCTTAAACCCTGCACATAAATTTCAGCTAGGCGTTTACTAGCACCCATAACGTTAGTAGGGTTAACAGCCTTGTCGGTACTTACCATTACAAAACGCTCTACATTATATTCGGCGGCTAAATCGGCAATAAGTTTGGTGCCAAATACATTGTTACGCACAGCCTCCGTAGGACAAAGCTCCATCATAGGCACGTGCTTGTAAGCAGCAGCATGGTATACGTAGTGCGGTTTAAAATCGGTAAAAACCTGGCGCATACGAGCCTCGTTCGTAATGCTAGCTAAGTATGAAATACAATTTACTTTTTTGCCGCTTTCATGTAACTCGAGTTCTAAACTATGTAGTGGCGTTTCGGCCTGATCACATAATACTATAAGCTCGGGGCTATAATTTATGAGTTGTCTTACAATTTCGGACCCAATAGAACCTGCAGCACCAGTAACTAGTACCCGCTTACCTTTTATTTGAGCGCGTATTTGGTTGTTGTTAATATGTATAGGGTCACGTTCTAATAGTTCTTCAATATTAATGGTACGGAGTTGACGGCTAGAAAAACTACCCTCGTTCCAATTGCTATATGCAGGAACCACGAGCACTTTAATATCATGATTTAAACAAAAATCTACAAGTTCATTTTTGCGTTTTGCTGTAATGGTAAAAGAGGCAATAATAAGTTCGTCGATAGGTTCTTCTTGAGCGAGGGCAGCAAGATCATTAAAGGAAAGTATTTTAACACCATCAAGTGCCTTTTTAGTTTTTTTACGGTCATCATCTACAAAGGCTAGTATACTAATATGATTTTGACCATCATGCTCTAATACTCGTTTAGTGGCAACACCAGCTTCACCTGCACCAAAAATAACAACCGTTTTGCGTTTCATTTTGTAAGAACGCAAATAGGCAAAACCAAACTTAACAGCTACCCTATACGTTAAAAGTGCTAAAAAACTAAACGTACCGTATACTATAATAACCACATTATTTAAAACCAGGTTATCTTGTATAGGACTGCTAATAATTGACAATAAATAAAGCACCACACTAGACACAAGTACCGATACCGCAATACGCAGTGCATCTTGCATACCCGTGTACCTAACAATACCCGCATAGGTTTTAATGGTTGTAAATACAAACGCATTTACAATAAGCATGATAGCTACCGTAGTAAGTAAGCTTTCCCAATTAACCCCTACCAGCGTTAAATTTTGCTTTACAATAAATGCAAGTAGTAATGCCGTAGTAGTCACCCCCAGGTCTATTACAAATATGATCCAGCGAGGAACAATATTTATTTTGTTTAGCATAAATTTTTTGTTGGGTTTAAACATAATAGTGGGGGGCGCTATTAGTTAATAATGTATATTTTAATCTGCTAGGATACCTGCAAATAATTTTTTAAATATTAAAACCAAAACTGTTAAAAAGCCAGCTAAAAACGAGCCAAGTATTAAAGATTTTAATTTGCCTACTTTTTCTTTTTTTAACGGAAGTATAGGCTTATCAATTACTTGAATAAGTGGCGTTTCTTTACGGAGGCTCACTTTAGCCATTTCTAAATTAGTTACAAGCTGTGTAAGTATTGCCGTATTAGCCTGCACATCTACCTGACGGCGTGTACCTGGTGTTTTACGAACCATCATGGCTGGGTTTAAACCAAATGTATTATCTGCGGCAGCAGCAACACCCGTAATAGCACCATTAAGTTCGGCCCTAATACTATCTGTTTGGTGTTGTAATATTTCCATGTTTTGTCTGGCTTTTTTACTTTTTATTTCTATGTAATAACTAGAAACTTCTTGTGCAATGCTTTCGGTAAAAGCCTTACTAAAAAATTCATTTGTACTTTTAACTTCTATACTTATAATAGATATTTTTTTATCTTTTTGCGCAACACTTAATAGTCCATTAGCACCTGCAATAGAAGCATAAATATTACCTAGTATACTGTCTTGTTGGAGTGTAAACTTAGACCGGTCGGCGTCTGGTGCAAATACAATCCCTTTTAATAAAGGTTTTTCATCCCAATTTTTATTAAGTTCATTAAAGTTAATATAGTACTGCGCAAAACTTTGTGTTTTACCATTAACGGTAATTGGATTAAGTAACGACTTTTCTACAATGTTGCGGCTTTTCATGAGCTCAATTAAATTGGCTCCACTAAAAGCACCACCTGCACTTGCACCTAAGTCTATACCTAAACTACTGGCAAGGCCTAAAGCACCAGATAATCCACCACCACCTTGCTTTTCATCTTCTAGTGCAAAACTTAAACTAGCAGTATAAGTTGCTTTTTGCGTAAATGCATAGCCAACACCTATAGCACCTCCTAATATACCTGCAGCAACTATTATAAGCCACTTGGTTAGTAAAAAGTGGTACCAGTCTTTTAATTTTAAGATGAGTTCTTTTAAAGAAATCTCATCCTCAGCTATATTTTGTATATCGTTGTTATTTTGTTGCATGGGGGATTATAATTTTAAGATGGCTATAATTAAACCAGCAAGTGATGCTATTGAACTACTAATACCTATTAACTCGGCACTACTTGTTTTTTTACGCTCAGCTTTTTTAGGTACAATAATTTCAGAACCTGGTTTTACTTTAGGGCGAATTGTTAAAAATAAAAAGCGAGATGTTTTAGCTGCCTTACCGTTAGGATAAATAACATAAGCCTTTCGCTTAACAGCATCAACACTAAATCCACCAGCAGCTGTTATATAATTATTAAAATTATTGTTTTTACTGTAAGGTACTTGCGTGGTTAAAAGTACAGCGCCACCTACTTTAATTTGCCCGTCGTATTTAGGGATAAAAATTTCGTCTCCAACTTTTAAAACCAGGTCTTCTTCTGAACCAGGGTTTGCCATAATTTCATATAAATTAAGTGGCACTTTTACAGAGGCTGTATTTTTTTGGTTTTGGAGTTCGATGATTCCACTAGAATCTTTTAGCATTTTTTCTGCTCGTGCAATATTTTCGTCCTCTCTCTTTTTTTCCTCTGCGGTTTTATTGTGAACTAAATAAGCGCCTTCAATAAATGCATCTGTAGTATAACCACCTGCACGTTTTAAAATGGCACTCACCCTTTCGTTGCGGGCACTTAAAGCATAGGGGCCAGGGTATTGCACCTGTCCAGTAATACGTACCGACTCTGGTAAAACATATCCCGCTTTTCTTTTAATAGTAACCACATCAAATGCGCTAAGTGGCGTGCTAGCATCAGCCATACTTAAGTCACCATCTAATTGAGTAACAATAATTTGTGTAGCGCCTAAATCTTGCGCTGTAATACTATCGCGTATAATAATACGCGCTATTTCAATGGTTTTATAAGCAGCATCTGTAAAACCACCGGCCTGTAGTATTAAGTCTTTTAAGGTAAGGCCTGGTACAAATTCAAAACTACCCGGCTTACGTATTTCACCCTGTATGTATACGTTAAATGAGTCTTTTAGTTCTTGTTTAGAGGTAATGAGTACTTCGTCTTCTCGTTGTAATAAAATATTATGAATAGCGTCTCCATTTAAGGCTTTAGCTACATCAAAACTTACCAAAGAACGGGTAAGGTCTTCCTGTAAACGAATAATTTGTGCACGGCCCGTGTAAGCGTCTTGAGTTAAACCATCTGCTTTGCGGATAAGGTCGGCAACTTTTAAACTAGGTGTTAGCTCAAACACATCGGGCCTATAAACAGCACCAGCAATTTTTACGCGGTTTGTAAATCGATCTAATAATTTACTCACCACAAAATCATCTCCTATTTGAGGTTGGTAAGTATTATACTGCGCCTGTGCTAAATCTTTAATTTGCCTTTCTTTGCTTGTTTGAGCAAATATTTTTACACTAGCTTGGTAGGCATCATCTGTAAAACCAGAAGCAAAAGCTAATACGTTAGCAAAAGTTTCGCCAGGTAGTACTTCAAATATACCCGGACGTTTCACAAGCCCTTTTAATGATACCCTTGTTTTATAACTCGGAATTCTGATAACGTCGTTGTCTTTTAATCCCACATTATCCGACTGGTCGCCATTTAAAAGCATGCGGTATAAATCTATTTTTTTAAACAGTTTGTTATCGCGTAAAAGTTCTATTTCTCTGAAAGTTCCTAGCGCAGTGGGGCCTCCACTTACATAAAGTGCGTTAAATACAGTAGCTAAACTTGAAAGCCTATAAGTAGCTGGCCTATTAGCACCAATGATGGTTACTTTAATGGTACGTATTTTACTAAGCGTTACAGCAATTTTACTTCCACCACTGCGTAGGTAATTGTATACCGTTGCACCCATGGTGTTTTTAATTTTTTGTGTAGCAGCTTCTATGGTTAACCCTGAAACTCTTATTAAACCCACGTTAGGGATACTTACATTGCCTTCTGGGCTAACCGTTAACTCGCCACTGTATTCTTGAACACCATACACGCTCACTGCAATTTGATCGTTAGGACCAAGTACATAATTGAGCGGTGTAGCAAGTGACATGTTGGGCTCAAAACTTGGGGCAACACTAGTATATAGTTCCGATCCAAAAATTTGAGGATCAATAAGTGGCTTTGCAGAGGCCTCGTTGTATTTTTCGGTGTCTGGCTTGTCAGAGGCGCTTGCATCTCTTGCACTTACCGCAACTGTTTTGTTAGCACCAGCAGCTGTGTTGATACCACCGTTTTTTACACGGTCTTTAAGTTTTGCAAATTCTGCGGCGCTCATACCCTTTGCAATAGCCATAGGCTCGGCCTGCTCGATGGTCATGCCTTGCGCGGTTAATTGCGCTTTAAGTTTTGCAATATCTGCATCAGATATTTGATCTACTCTAACACTTGCCAGGTTATTGCCTTTTAAAATATCCTGGGCAGTAGCAGTAGAGGCAACTAGCATTATTGTTAGAATAATAAAGGCTGCTTTTTTTATGAGTTTTTGTAGTTGCATGAAAAATATGTGTTTGAAAATATGGGGGATAAAATATTTTGTTTGTTGATTTTTTGGGGGGTTATTGCGCCTAGTTGCGAACAGCGCAGGGCTCCGCCAACCTCAGTCACAGAACATAGATGCCAATTACTTAGGATCCGCTGTC
>JACCDU010632300.1_pt1 | contig 31628 bp, 24 predicted proteins | sample 7446081 | NCBI WGS metagenome assembly JACCDU01 (sample SAMN15323447, study PRJNA562643) | freshwater metagenome | isolation source: river surface water | place: USA:Blue River Watershed | collected 2017-08-17
CCGAGCATCTCCACGCATACTTTTGCCGACACATTTAAGGGAAACCTTGACTCTCAAGTTGAGAATTAGGGTTTGAAAAGGGGCTCAACGTGGCTACACCACAGAATTACTTGGCAGTCATCAAAGTAGTAGGTATTGGTGGCGGCGGTGTAAATGCCGTCAATCGAATGATTGATGCTGGATTAAAAGGCGTTGAGTTCATCGCTATAAATACGGACGCACAAGCGTTATTGATGAGCGATGCAGATGTTAAGTTAGATATCGGAAGAAAATTAACTCGTGGTTTAGGTGCAGGTGCAAATCCAGAAATTGGTAAACAAGCAGCTATTGATCACACTGAGGAAATTGAAGAAGTTCTCCGCGGCTCAGATATGGTTTTTGTTACCGCGGGCGAAGGCGGAGGAACCGGTACTGGCGGCGCACCTGTTGTTGCAAAGATTGCAAAAAATTTAGGCGCCTTAACAGTTGGTGTTGTTACTAAACCATTTAGTTTTGAAGGTAAGCGAAGAACGAGCCAAGCAGAAATTGGAATCGAAGAGTTACGCGAAGAAGTTGACACCTTAATTGTTATCCCTAACGATAGATTGCTATCAATCTCAGATCGATCGATCTCTGCTCCAGAAGCATTCAAAACAGCAGATCAAGTTCTTCTATCTGGTGTACAAGGTATTACTGATCTAATTACTACTCCAGGTTTAATCAATTTGGATTTTGCAGATGTAAAGAGCGTTATGGATGGCGCCGGTTCAGCTCTTATGGGAATCGGTTCGGCTCGTGGAGAAGCGCGCGCAACTCGAGCTGCAGAGCTCGCAATTTCCTCGCCGCTCTTAGAAGCCTCAATAGAAGGAGCTCATGGAGTTCTTCTTTCAATTGCAGGCGGATCAGATCTTGGATTATTTGAAATAAGCGAAGCTGCTGAACTCGTTGCTAAATACGCTCACCCTGATGCAAATATAATTTTTGGCACCGTGATTGATGATTCACTCGGAGATGAAGTTCGCGTAACCGTTATTGCTGCTGGCTTCGAAGGTGGCGTTCCAAAGCGAGTCTCTGTACCCGTTTTGAATTCAGCTACTTTAAACGGCCAAGCAGATCCCATTCCTGCTAACGATCCAATTTCTGTAGCAATGGATGCTCCCGAGCAGCCGGCCAAGCGAAGGATTACTTTCCAGGAACTCGTCGCTGAAGACGATATCGATGTCCCTGACTTTATGAAGTAGGGATGGCAAGAACTTTCTTTTCAACTCGCTCGGGCGGTGCCAGCAAAGGCCCCTACGAGTCATTCAATTTAGCTCTTCATGTCGGCGATGAGACTGTAGATGTCCTTCGAAATCGAGAGATATTGGCTTCCAAAATCGGCCTTCCGCTCTCAAATATTTTCTTCATGAATCAAGTCCACGGTAACACCGTTTATGAAGTAACCGCGGATTCTGATTCACAGTACGAACCAGATGCCGATGCGCTCTTTACTAGATTGCCAGATCGCGCATTAGTAACCTTGATCGCAGATTGCACGCCACTCTTAATGAGTTCACCAACTGCAATTGCTGCAGTACATGTTGGGCGAAAAGGATTAGTAGCAGGTATTTTTGAAGCAACGCTCGCAAAATTCGACGATGCACCAAGTGAAATCTTTGCTGAAATTGGACCCGCTATTTGTGGGCGTTGCTATGAATTGGATTTGGCAACTTATGAAGAAGTGATCGCTATCAGCCCAGAGGCTAATTTTGATCGAAGCAAATGTTCGATTGATGTTAGCGCTGGCTTGATAGCAAAATTGAAGAAATCAGGAATTTCATACAAGGCTTCCAATCTTTGTGTAAATCATCAACCAGGCTACTTCTCATATCGACGTGATGGGATTACAGGAAGACAATCTGGAGTAATCTGGCGATGAGCAAGACCGAACTAGAAATCCGGACCGAAGAGCTTAGTAACCGGCTTCTTCAATTGAATAGTGAAATTCCAAAGAGCGTTAAGTTAATAGTCGTAACGAAGACCTTTCCAATTAGCGATATTGAGATTCTTTATAAATTGGGAGTCAGGGATTTTGGTGAAAATCGTGACGAGGAGGGCTCGATAAAATCATTGAGTATGCCTGAAGATGCGATCTGGCATTTTCAAGGAGGAATCCAAGGTAAGAAATTGAAGTCAATAGTGGGGTGGAGTGATTACATCCATTCTTTAGATTCGACTCAACATGCCAAGAAGATTTCAGAATTGGCGAACTCGTCTGGAAAAGTTCAAAATGTTTTTATTCAGGTCAACCTTGATGATGACTTAAGAGGAGAGAATCGAAGCGGAGTCGCCCCTGCACAATTACTCAATTTTGTCGATGAAGTAGCAGCGCTGAATTCCATCTCCATAGTTGGATTAATGGGCGTTGGACCCCTGGGTCGAGACCCAAGACCGGGTTTTGAATTACTTCAAAAACTCTCACAGAAACTCCAAGAAGTCGTTCCAGCGGCCCGCTTCATTTCAGCCGGTATGAGCAATGATTATCAAATAGCTATTGAATGCGGCGCGACACATATCAGGTTAGGAAGTTCAATCCTCGGTTCGAGATAGCGCGAACCGTAAAATTTACCCATGTCTAATGCCCTGCGAAGAATGACAAATTATCTCGGCCTGACCGAAGATGACGGTTCTGTAGTTGAAACAAATAATCGCCCAGTTGTTAAAGCGCCAGTTAAGAGCGCTCCGGCGAAGTTATCAGTTGCGCAGAGCTCACAACCAGTTTCACAGCCTTTAGATCGAATCGTAACCATCACGCCACGCTTCTACAGCGAAGCAAGAGCAATTGGTGAGTATTACCGTGAGGGCAATCCGGTAATCATGAATTTGAGCGATATGGAAGAAGCTGAAAGAAAGCGTCTCATTGATTTTGCATCTGGTTTAGTTTTTGGACATGCCGGAACAATTGAAAGAGTAACTTCGAAAGTATTTCTATTGACTCCGCCTAATGTCACTGTCAGTGGCGAAGAGAAGAGCGCAGCCGCTCAAGCAAGTTTTTTTAATCAAAGTTGAGTTAATTGATTAACTTAACGGGCTGGATAGTCTTTGCGTTAAATTTCTTTTTGCTTGCTCTATTTGCCCGATTAATTTTGGATTATGTGAGGATGTTCAAGCCAGATTGGCGTCCTCGGGGAATCTTGCTTCCACTCGCTGAAATTATCTACCTGTTAACCGATCGGCCATTATCTTTCGTTAGAAGATTTGTCCCGCCGCTTCGCATCGGCCCAGTTGCACTTGATCTCTCGTTTATTGTTCTCTTTTTCGCAGTTTCAATCCTTGCAGAAATTCTTATCTAAAAACTAACCTATCTTTGTAATTTTTAGACCAAGTTGCAGCTCAGATTCACCAAGAGTTAGCGTTTCACTTCGCTCAAACTCAAGTGCCAATACTTCCTCCATGATGTGCTCTTTTGCGCCATTGATTGCTACTGCAGCCTCTGAAACTGCATTCCAAAGAACTTTGATTCGGTCACTTACATCTAAGCCAACTGCCTTGCGCTCATCTTGAATTGCACGAATTGCTTCGCGAACAATTCCCTTATCAATTAATCTCTGATCGAGCGTTAAATCCAACGCTACGCTCTCGCCTGAATGAGAAGCGACTGACCAGCCTGATCGCGGAGTTTCAGTAATAACTAGATCGATTTCTTCCAGCTCTGCCACTCCGCCACTGAAATTCAACTTATAACTTCCAGATTTACGGATATCTGCGACCAATTTGGCAGCATCAGAACCAGCGATTGCCTTTGCTATTTCCTGTACAGCGCCACCGAACTTACTACCTAAGGTTCGGAAATTAGCTTTAACGGAGACATCTACTAAGTCACCATCTGAAGTTGAAAGGTCGGCAAGACTTTCAACATTTAACTCTTCGGCGATCTGGTCTTTCAATTCTGTTGCAAGTGAACTCCATCCTGGAGCGGCAATCAATGCACGTGAAAGAGGCTGTCTAATTTTCTGTTGTGATTGGGCTCGTGAGGCTCTACCGAGTTCTACTAAGCGACGTGTCTGCGCGACATCTTTAGAGAGTTTCTCATCGATGAAATTTCTATTTGCGGAAGGGAAATCAGCAAGGTGAACCGAGATTGGTTTCTTGTTATTTACCTTGCGGAAGAGTATTTGCCATACGTGTTCTGTAATAAATGGAACCATTGGCGCCATAAGAAGAGTTAAAGTCTCAAGGCATTCTTCTAAAGTGGCCAGTGCGGAAACATCACCATCCCAGAATCGGCGACGCGATCTTCGAACATACCAATTTGAGAGGTCATCGATAAATTTGGAGAGCGCCTCACCAGCTTCTTGTGAATCGAAACTCTCGTAAGCCTTATCAACTTGAGTAACAAGTTTGTTTAGCTCGCTGATTATCCAGCGATCCATCATCGGGCGCTTGGAAATCTCCGGTGCATTTCCAGGTAGATAGTCAGAAGCAGAGGCATAGAGCGCAAAAAATGAAACTGTATTCCAATAAGTTAAAAGCGTCTTTCGCACAACTTCAGAGATGGTTTCATGACCGACTCTGCGGGCGCTCCAAGGCGAGCCGGCTGCAAGCATGTACCAACGAACCGCATCAGCTCCATGTTTATCCATCAGCGGAATTGGTTCTAGAACATTTCCAAGATGCTTGCTCATTTTTCTGCCATCTTTATCAAGGATATGACCGAGACATAAGACGGTTTGATATGAAGATTTATCGAAGACCATCGTTCCAATTGCCATCAAGGTATAGAACCAACCGCGAGTTTGATCAATTGCTTCACAGATAAAGTCGGCTGGATACGCTTCATTAAATCGCTCAACCGATCCAGGTTTATGAGGATATCCCCATTGAGCAAATGGCATAGCTCCGGAGTCATACCAACAATCAATAACTTCAATTGTTCGCTTCATTTCAGAGCCACAGTTCTCACAAGGAAATGTAATTTCATCGACATAAGGTCGATGTAATTCAAGATTCTTTAAATCTCGCCCGGCTTTTGCGGAAAGTTCACTTCTTGATGGGATTGCCAATTCATGATCATTCTCGCATCGCCAAATTGGCAGCGGAGTTCCCCAATAACGATTACGCGATAGCGCCCAGTCAACATTGTTATTTAACCAATCTCCATATCGGCCATTCTTAATCGTTTCTGGATGCCAATCTGTTTTTTGATTTTCACGAATAAGTTCGCTTTGAATCTTTGTAGTTCGAATATACCAAGATGGTTGCGCGTAATAAATAAGGGGAGTATGGCAGCGCCAGCAATGTGGGTAGGTATGTTCATATGGCTGATGACGGAATAGAAGACCAGATTCACGCAATTTCTTAACAAGTGGCTTGTCAGCTTCTTTAAAGAACTGGCCGCCAACTAATGGAACGTTATCTAGAAAGTGGCCATTTGCAGCAACTGGATTTACAACAGGAAGATCATATTTGCGACAGGTTGCTAGGTCATCCGCACCGAATGCCGGCGACTGGTGAACTAGCCCTGTTCCATCTTCTACGGTTACGTAATCTGCAAGTACTACATAATGAGAATCAGGGATGTCAATCAAATCCAGCGGCCGTTTATAAGTTGTTCTCTCTAACTCTTTACCGGAGAGAGATTTAATAACTTTATAGTCGCCAAGAATATTTGCGAGCGGTTCTGCGATTACAAGTACTTCATCAATAGAGTCGGATTTATCCGCATCCTTCTTCTTCTCGACTACTAAATAGGTAACATCTGGATTTACCGCAACTGCCGTATTCGATACCAATGTCCAGGGAGTCGTAGTCCAAACTAGAAGGCTGGCATTAAGTTTGCTTAACTCACCACTTGTTATTGGGAATCTTACGTAAACTGATGGGTCAGTAACAGTTTCATACCCCTGAGCAAGTTCGTGATCGGAGAGTCCCGTACCGCATCTTGGGCAATAAGGCGCAACGCGGTGATCTTGGACCAATAAACCTTTTTTATGAATCTCGGCTAGGGACCACCAGACGCTTTCAATGTATTCATCAGACATCGTCCAATATGCTTCATCAAAATCTACCCAGAACCCCATACGCTCGGTCATCTCCGTAAATGCACCGACATGTCGTTGCACCGATTCCCGACATTTATCGTTGAATGCTGCTACACCAAACTTTTCGATATCACCTTTGCCAGAGAATCCCAATTCTTTTTCGACGGCAATTTCCACGGGTAAACCATGGCAATCCCAACCAGCTTTTCGAATTACATGTTTACCCTTCATCGTATGGAATCGCGGAAATACATCTTTAAATACTCGAGCTTCAATGTGATGTGTGCCCGGCATTCCATTTGCAGTCGGAGGACCTTCGTAGAAAGTCCAAGAATCGCCAGCAGCCCGCTGAGCTACGCTTTTATGAAATATTTCTTGATTGCGCCAAAATTCTAAAATCTCTTTTTCAGTCGCTGGTAAATCGATTTGCGGATTGAGAGTTTGATAAGGGGATTTACTTGACATTCTCAACCTCCAATTCATTTCTCACGAATTCTTCGTGTGAATCTGGAGGGGCGATCTATGACCGCGGTACCACCCGCCTTGCTCAATTTGAGCCGCTTCATTCTTTGTTGGTTCTACGTGAGCTTGCCGCTCATTTCTTCCAACTCGCTCACAGGTGATTGCCTGGTCAACGCGAAACTACAGACGAGAATTGTAAGCCATCGTGGCGAGTGGCAAATGCGCGTTTAAAGCCCTAGCCTTCGGCGCTGTGCCAATAAAAAAGAAGCTCGCTAAGGCGGTAGCAAAGATGAAGAAGGCTCCTGCCCAAAAGAAAAAGAGCGCACCTAAGAAAGCTAAACCACTTGCAAGTAAAGCAGCAAAGAAAGTGGCAAAGAAGCCGGTCGCGAAAAGTAGTAAATCAAATACCAAGGCGACTAATAAGCCTTCTAAAGCGGTAAAGCCTAAATTGGGAAATAAGAAGGCACCGACCGAAATTATTAAGGGTCAACATAAGACTGCGTTAACTAGTAGCACGGCAAAAGGTGCGACAACAATTTCAGTTTACAAACCTGAGGTAGAAGATAGTGGCGTAGTAGTTGTGGAAGAGAAGCGGTTAGTTTTACCTCCACCGATTCGCAAAGCTAAGCCGGGCAAGAAGCCGGCACCGCTCAAGCCGATAAAGGCGGCGCCAGCACCTTTGATAGTAAGCGAGGGAAGCGAAAACTGGAGCGCAGCTGAACTAAAGACAATTAGAGCCGAGCTTGCCAAAGATTTAATTCGCTTGAAAGAAGAGCTAGCTGAAGTTGAAAGTGAAATGGATGCTCTCATTGAAGCATCGGGCGTTGGAGCTGGCGATGATCAAGCTGATGCTGGAACCAAGACTTTTGAACGAGAACATGAAATGTCCTTGGTCTATAACGCGCGAGATATGGTTCTTCAAACCGAGCGAGCACTTGAGAGAATTGATAACAAGTCTTATGGACGTTGCGAAGATTGTGGCAACCCGATCGGTAAGGCTCGACTCAAAGTTTTCCCGCGAGCAACTCTCTGCATGACATGCAAGCAGAAAGAAGAACGCCGCTAAAGTCGTCACGTGCAAATAGCGCGCGACGACTCTTTATTCTGATTTCAACTTTAACTTTTACTCTTGATTTGGCCACAAAGAATTGGGCAGAGAGATTTCTTCAGGGAAGAGATTCCATAAAAGTTATTGGTGAATTTCTCCAACTGACTTACGCGACAAATCCAGGGGCAGCATTTAGCTTCTTTGAAGATGCAACTTTGTTGCTTTCAGCGCTAAAACTTGCTGTAGTTGGATTCATAATCTTCTTTATTCGCCAGGTAACAAATAAGTATTGGGCGAGCTCATTGGCCCTTTTGTTTGGCGGAGTCCTCGGCAACCTCTATGACCGCGCGCTTCGGCCGCCAGGAGTTTGGCGGGGTGAGGTTATCGATTGGATCGAATTACCTAATTGGCCGGTTTTCAATCTCGCCGATAGCGCCATAGTAAGTGCAGGAATCGCTATGACTATCCTCGCTGTATTTAACATTTCTCATATTTCTAAAGAGGATGAGAAAGATTCAACAAATGAGTGAGCGCGAAAAAAGATTAGTTTTAATCGATTCCGAATTGGCGGGTGAAAGAGTTGATGTTGCGCTTTCGAAGGTTCTGGAAATATCAAGGAGCGCAACTGCTGATCTGTTAAATGCTGGAGATGTAAAGCAAGGAAAGAAGTTGCTATCCAAATCTGACCGAGTTGAAGTCGGCGATCGGATAGAAGTTACTATGCCGGCTCTGATTGATCCGCTTGATTTTACAAAAGTAGTTAGCGATGAAATAACTATCATCTATGATGATGAAGATGTTGTTGTAGTAGATAAGCCTGTAGGAACCGCAGCCCATCCAAGTCCTGGTTGGAAAGGTCCAACAGTTCTCGGTGATCTAGTCGCAAAGGGATATCGAATTTCAACTTCTGGAGCAGAAGAGCGAAAGGGAATTGTTCAAAGACTAGATGTTGGAACTACCGGCTTAATGATGGTGGCAAAAAATGAGGCTGCTTATCTGAATCTGAAAGATCAATTTCGTTCAAGGAAAGTTTCCAAGATTTATCACGCCTTAGTGCAAGGCCATATGGATCCTTCGGAAGGAACTATCGATGCTCCAATCGGCAGACATCCAAAAGAAGATTATCGATTTGCAGTTGTGGCGGATGGGAAACCAAGCATTACTCATTTCTCACTCCTAGAGTTATTTCCGAGTGCGACCTTGTTAAAGGTTGAATTGGAGACTGGGAGAACTCACCAAATCAGAGTTCACTTCAGCGCGCTAAGACATCCGCTAGTTGGGGATCTGGCATATGGTGGCGACCCAGTCTTGGCTGAGCGCCTAGAACTTCGCCGACCATGGCTTCATGCAATTGAACTGGAATTTTCGCAACCTAGTAGCGGTGAGCGAATTCACCTCAATTCCACTTATCCAAAGGACCTAAAACGCGCCCTCTCACTTTTAGCCGTTAAGTCCTAACCGGAGAGTAATCTCGCCGACCGTGAGCAAGGGTTTCGTTCATCTCCACGTACACACCGAGTACTCGATGCTTGATGGCGCTGCCCGAATAGAACAATTGGCAGAAGAGGTAAAGCGACAGGGCGAAACTGCAATTGCAATTACCGATCACGGACATGTTTTTGGAGCCTTTGATTTCTACAAGAGCATGAAGGCCGCCGGCGTAAAGCCAATTATTGGAATTGAAGCATATGTTGCCCCCGAATCTAGATTTGAAAAGCGACGAGTTCGTTGGGCAGATGGTGGCGAGGATGATGTTTCTGGTGGTGGCGCGTACACACATATGACTCTGCTTGCAGAAAATAATGAAGGACTCTCAAACTTATTTAAGTTATCTTCGCTCGCATCGCTTGAGGGTTTTTATTACAAGCCTCGCATGGATATTGAGCTGCTTTCAAAATTTGGTTCAGGATTAATCGCGACCACAGGATGTCCCGGTGGTGAAATCCAAACGCGCTTGCGAATGGGAGCCTACGGAGAAGCTAGAGCAGCTGCCGCTAAATACTTAGAGATTTTTGGAACTGGGAATTATTTCGTGGAAATAATGGATCACGGCCTTGAGATCGAGAACAGGGTGAAGAGCGATCTTCTCAAATTAGCTAAAGATCTCGGTCTGCCTCTACTTGCAACAAATGATCTCCATTACACATATGCAAAAGATGCAAGACATCATGAGGCTCTCTTATCTGTGCAATCTGGAAGCACCCTTGCAGATCCAAAGCGATTTAAATTTGATAGCGATGAGTTTTATCTTAAGGACGCCGCCACAATGCGGAAGATATTTAACGGCCTCGAGGAGGCCTGTGATAACACACTTCTAATTGCAGAGAGATGCAACGTTACATTGCGAGAAAATGAGAATCTGCTCCCTAAATTCCCTGTCCCGGCCGGTGAAGATGAGAGCACTTGGCTAATCAAGCGCTCAAATGCAGGACTTGCTAAGCAATTCCCAAATGGGGTGCCGGAAAACTATTTGCAAAGACTTGAATTTGAGTTGGAAGTAATGACCAAAATGGGATTTGCTGGCTACTTCTTGGTCGTCTCAGATTTGGTAGCACATGCAAAATCAATCGGAATCCGGGTTGGACCGGGACGTGGCTCTGCTGCCGGTTCATTAGTCTCCTTCGCACTGGGTATTACAGCTTTAGATCCGATTGAACATGGTTTACTCTTCGAACGATTCTTAAATCCTGATCGAATTTCCATGCCTGATATTGATTTAGATTTCGATGAACGACGTCGTGGAGAAATGATTCGTTACGCTATTGAAAAATATGGCGAAGATCGCGTTGCGCAAATCATTACTTTCAACACCATTAAATCGAAACAGGCGATAAAAGATGCGACAAGAGTCCTTGGTTATCCATTTGCTCTTGGGGACAAGTTAACTAAGGCGCTACCACCCTCAATAATGGGCAAAGATATTTCGCTAGCTGGCGTATTCGACAAGGAAAATGAACGCTTTCAAGAGGCGCAAGAATTCCGCAATATTTACGAAGAAGATACCGATGCCAAAACAATCGTAGATATGGCTCGCGGATTAGAAGGATTGAAGCGTCAACCTGGCGTACATGCAGCAGGCGTGATTTTAAGCAGAGAACCGCTTTTGGAGGTAATTCCAATTCATCGTCGCGATACCGATGGCGCGACTATTACCCAATTCGATATGGGCGCTTGTGAAGCGACTGGTCTTTTAAAGATGGATTTTCTAGGTTTACGAAATCTTTCAGTTCTAGATGATTGCATTGCAAATATTGAAAAGAATCAAGGTAAGAAAGTAGTTTTAGAGGAGCTACCGCTTGAGGATAAGAAGACTTTTGAACTCTTGGCGCGTGGGGAAACGCTCGGAGTCTTCCAGCTAGATAGTGCACCAATTCGAGCATTATTGCGATCAATGGTTCCAGATTCTTTTGCCGATATTTCGGCCGTTATCGCACTCTATCGACCTGGACCTATGGGCGTAAATGCTCATAATGACTATGCAGATCGTAAAAATAAGCGAAAGCGAATAGAACCAATTCATCCTGATTTGCAGGATGCGCTAAGTGAGATTCTTGACGACACTTATGGATTGATTGTTTATCAGGAACAAGTTATGGCAATTGCGCAGAAAGTTGCGGGCTTCTCTCTGGCGCGCGCAGATCTTCTACGAAAGGCCATGGGTAAGAAAAACAAAGAGATTCTCGATAAAGAGTACGTACATTTCGAAGCCGGCATGAAAAAGAACGGGTTCTCCAGCGCTGCAATTGAAGAGTTATGGAAGACGCTAATTCCTTTCTCGGATTATGCTTTTAACCGAGCGCATAGCGCAGGATATGGCGTCATTTCATTCTGGACTGCTTATCTAAAAGCAAATTACCCAACCGAATATATGGCAGCTCTTCTTACTAGCGTTCAGCATGACAAGGATAAAACAGCGCTGTATCTGAGTGAGTGCCGCAGAATGGGTATAAAAGTTCTACCTCCAGATGTAAATGAATCTGATGCTGCATATACGCCGATAGGTTCAGATATTCGTTTTGGCTTGGCAGCCGTGCGAAATGTTGGCGAAAACGTTGTCGCATCTATTGCAAAGAATCGGGGAGAGAAAGGTCGATTTACATCATTCGGTGATTTCTTGGCAAAAGTTGATGCCACAGTTTGCAATAAGAAAACAATTGAATCTTTGATTAAAGCAGGTGCCTTTGATTCACTTGGACATGCAAGAAAAGGGTTAATGTCAATCTACCTCGAGGCAATTGATTCGGTTGCGGAAGTAAAGCGCGCAGAAGCGATTGGACAGTTCGATCTATTCGGTGGCGGCATGGAAAACTCAAATACCGTCTCAGGGATATCAACTGAAATACCTACCGATGAATGGGAAAAGCCACTCTTGTTATCTTACGAGAGAGAAATGTTGGGCCTATACGTTTCAGATCATCCGCTACTTGGAGTCGAGCATGTATTAAAGAGTGTCCGCGATATAACAATCAGCCAGCTTTTTGATGATGGAGTACAGCATGAAAGTATCGTCACTATCGCCGGCTTAATAACGAATGTGCAGCGAAAAGTAAGTAGACAAGGTTCTTCCTGGGCAATCGTGACGATTGAAGATCTCGAAGGCGCTATTGACGTTCTATTCTTTTCTAATTCCTATCAACAACATGCCTTAAATTTAATTGAAGATCGAATAGTTGCAGTGAGAGGTCGTATTGATAAGAGAGAGGAGACGCCAAGGGTTGCAGCGATGGATTTATCACTTCCAGATATAAATCAGGCGCCAATTGGTCCCTTCATAATTAAAGTTGAGGCAGAACGATGTACGCCACCAGTAGTCGATCGTATGAAAGAAATTTTGAGATCTCACCCAGGAACTCGAGAGGTACATCTCCGCATCGAGGGTGGAGCCAAGGAAACGACTTTTAGATTAGATGACGGATTGAGAATTACCGCGTCGCCAGGCCTCAGTGCTGATTTAAAATCAATACTCGGTCCTGATTGCCTCGTTTAATGCCAACGCGCCGAAAAGATAGATTTCTCTAGACTGTGCAAGTGTTGATTCGTAAGCAGTTAGAACTATTGCCTGCACTTGATGTACAAGGCGGTAAGTCAGTTCGAATCTCATTTAATAATGTTGCAAACCAAACCCCTGATTCGGACCCTAAAGAGATTGCAGATAAATTTCTTGAAATGGGAGCAAAATGGCTTCATCTAGTTGATTTAGATGCAGCCTATGGGGTTGGAAACAATCGAGAACTGCTTTCGAAATTAATTGGCGGGTTAAGTATCAAGGTGCAATTCTCTGGCGGGATCAAAGATGAAGATTCACTCAAGTTTGCGATGGAGAGCAGATGTGTACGTGCAAATATTGCAACAGCCGCCCTTTCAGATATGGATTGGGTTGCCAGGGCAATAAGTAATTACGGTGAACGAATTGTCATCGGTCTTGATATCAGGGGAAGAGACTTACTTGGGAGGGGAAGCAAAGTGTTGATTAAAGACTTCGCATCCTCCATTAGAACTTTAAATAGTCTCGGGGCGCCTCGATATGTAGTCACGGATGTTGAAAGAGATGGCTCTCTATCTGGGCCAAGCCTCGATCTCTTAGATGAAGTTCTGCAATTAACCGAAAGGCCTGTGGTCTGGTCTGGTGGCGTTTCAACGCTTGAGCAGCTCGAACTCTTGCGTGCTCGTACCAGCACAGGACTTGAAGGCGTCATAATTGGCAAAGCATTTTATGAGGGAGAACTCTCTTTCCCCGAGGCCCTAGGAGTGTGTAGTACGTAATGTCTATTAATTCTGCGCTTACTCCAATCTCATTATCTGAATTTCGGAAGTTCGCCGAGAGTTACAACGTAATTCCAGTCGCCGAGAGTTTTCTTGCTGATAGCGAAACGCCATTAACGCTTTATTCCAAACTGACAAAACATTCACCTAATACTTTCTTATTGGAATCGGCTGAACATGGTGGGAGCTGGGCTAGATATTCATTTATTGGTGTTTCAAGCCAGGCTACATTGACGGAAAAATCTGGTCTCGCAACTTGGATTGGCACGCCGCCAGCAGGTGCGCCATCGGGTATCGATCCGTTAGAAGCACTTCGTATTACTGGATCGCATTTAAGAACACCACGTATTCCTGGTTTGCCCCGTCTTACTAGTGGATTAGTTGGCTATCTTGGTTATGACTCAGTACGAAGGCTTGAAAAATTGCCAGATCTAAATCCTGATGAACTTGGATTGCCAGAGCTTGCTTTTATGCTAACTACAGATTTAGCAATCTATGATCATTTGCAAGGTTCGGTAACTTTAATCGCCAACGCAATTAATTGGGACGGATCCAAAGAGCGAGTTGAAGAAGCATATGAAAAAAGCTTGAAACGACTCTCAGAGATGAAAAAACTTTTGAATGAGCCGTTAATAAGCCCTCTGACTCATCTAGATGATCGAGCACCTCTCGACTTCACGCGCAAAACTAGCGCCACTGAATTCTGCGATGGCGTAGCGAAAATTAAAGAAGAGATTAAGAGCGGCGAGGCTTTCCAAGTCGTTCTTTCGCAGCGTTTTGAAATGGATAATCACGCAGATCCATTCGATGTATATCGCATGCTTCGCCTACATAATCCAAGTCCTTATATGTTCTTATTCCGATTTGCAGATGGTTTAAGTGTTGTTGGATCTAGTCCGGAGGCTTTAGTTAAAGTAACTGATGGTGAGGTAATGGTTCACCCAATTGCAGGAACTCGAAAGCGAGCATTAGATCAGGCGGAAGATATTCGCCTTGGCGAAGAATTACTTGCAGATCCTAAAGAGCGAGCCGAGCATCTAATGTTGGTCGATTTAGGAAGAAATGATTTGGGTCGAGTATGCAATCCAGGATCGGTGAAGGTTGTTGAATTTATGCAACTAGAGAGATATTCACATGTGATGCATATCGTTTCAACAGTGACTGGAGATTTAAAGAGTGAATTAGCGCCAATTGATGCTCTTTATGCCGTTTTTCCAGCAGGAACGCTTTCGGGAGCTCCGAAGCCAAGAGCGATGGAGATTATTGAAGAATTAGAAAATTCTAGAAGAGGAATCTACGGGGGAGCGATTGGCTACCTAGATTTCACTGGCAACCTTGATACCTGTATTGCAATCAGAACTGCGATCCTTAAAGGCAATAAAGCATATGTGCAGGCCGGCGCAGGAGTAGTTGCAGATTCTTTGCCAGAGAGTGAAGATGCTGAATGCCTTAACAAAGCAGCTGCAGTAATTGGCGCTATTTCCTCTGCAAACAAGTTAAGGAAGCTGCAGTGAGCGTACTCTCGGAGATAATAGAAGGAGTTAAAGCTGATGAGGCAGCCAGAAAATTAACTCCTAATCAGTTGGCAGAAAAAATCGCTTCAGCACCTAAACCATTACCTGCATTATCCATTTTTCAGCAGCGCGAATTTTCCATAATTGCCGAGATAAAACGATCATCTCCAAGCAAAGGTGAACTTGCCACTATCCCAGAGCCAGCTTCACTCGCAGCTATTTATCAAGAAGCTGGCGCAACCGCGATAAGTGTTCTGACCGAAGAGCGTCGCTTCAAAGGTTCTTTAAAGGATTTGGAAGTTGTCCGTTCCGCTGTTGATATTCCAATACTTCGAAAAGACTTTATGGTTAGCGAATACTTAATTGAAGAATCTCGGGCTTTCGGCGCAGATATTATTCTGCTTATAGTTGCAGCCTTGGATAATCACCAACTAAGGGATTACTTACAGATTACCGAATCGCTAGGAATGAGTGCCTTGGTTGAAGTACACAATCAAGAGGAGCTGGACCGCGCTTTGGCAGTGGAAGCAAAAATCATTGGTGTAAACGCAAGAAATCTAAAGACTCTAGAGGTTAACCAATCAGCATTTGCAGAGCTAATGCCAGAGATCCCTAATCAAATAATTCGGGTTGCAGAATCGGGAATTTTCGAGAATTCGGATGTGGTCACGGCCCGGGAACTTGGCGCAGATGCAATTTTGGTCGGCGAGGCGCTGGTTCGCGCTGATAATCCAAGTGAGAAGATTCAAGAATTTTTAAGAGGCGCAACTTCTGCCAGAAAAGTAGAGTGAGGTTGTGAGCGAAGGGCATTTTGGAAAATTTGGTGGGCGCTTTGTGCCAGAAGCGCTGATAGGCGCGCTTGATGAATTAGCTGCAGCTCACGATGCAGCTCAAAATGATCCGAAATTTGCTGTCGAACTTAGTGAACTTCATAAAACTTATACCGGGCGTCCCTCAATAATTACCGAAGCCACTCGATTCGCTAAGCATGCTGGCGGCGCACGAATCTTCCTAAAGCGTGAAGACTTAAATCACACGGGGAGTCACAAAATAAATAATGTATTGGGTCAAGCTCTATTAACAAAGCGAATGGGTAAGAAGCGGATTATTGCTGAAACTGGAGCTGGTCAACATGGCGTTGCTTCTGCAACTGCTGCGGCATTAATGGGTTTGGAATGCGTTGTTTACATGGGCGAAGAAGATACAAAGCGCCAATCTCTTAACGTTGCGAGAATGAAGATTTTGGGCGCAGAAGTCATTCCAGTTACTACTGGATCGCGAACTCTCAAAGATGCAATCAACGAGGCGATGCGTGACTGGGTAACAAATGTTTCTACAACCCATTATCTGCTTGGCACTGTAGCTGGTCCGCATCCATTTCCAACTATGGTTCGCGATTTTCACAAGATCATTGGTGATGAATCTAAAGCTCAATTACTCGAATTAATTGGGAAGCTTCCTGATGCAGTTCTCGCCTGCGTAGGCGGTGGCTCAAATGCGATCGGAATTTTTCATGCCTTTATCGATGATCCAAAAGTTCGCCTAATTGGATTGGAAGCAGGTGGAGCAGGTGTTGCAAGTGGGAAACATGCAGCAACTTTGGTTGGCGGCTCGCCAGGAGTGCTCCATGGAACAAGAACTTTTGTCCTGCAAGATCAAGATGGACAAACTATGGAATCACATTCCATTTCGGCAGGACTTGATTATCCAGGCGTTGGCCCTGAACATGCTTATCTAAAGGAAATTGGCCGTGCGGAATATCTAGCCATTACAGATGACGAGGCGATGCAAGCCTTCGATTTACTCTCAAAGAGCGAGGGAATAATCCCAGCAATTGAAACGGCTCATGCCCTCGCCGGTGCCATCAAAGTTGGAAAAGAGTTAGGTGCAAATTCAAATTTACTTATCAATCTCTCTGGGCGTGGCGATAAAGATGTTCAGACTGCAGCCAACTACTTTGGAATACCAATTTAGGAAGCTTTCATGAATAAAAGAACTGAGAGTATTTTTGCCAAAGCCAAGGAAGAAAATAGATCTGTTTTAATCGGATATGTAACGGCTGGATTTCCAAGTAAGTCCGAAAGTAAAAAAATAATTAAGGCGATGATCGCTGGCGGGGTTGACTTAATCGAAGTAGGAATTCCGTATAGCGATCCGGTTATGGATGGTCCAGTGATTCAGCAGACTAGTGAGGCTGCAATCAAGAATGGCATAAAAACTTCAGATGTTTTTGAGATCGTCACTGAATCGTCGGTTCCAACATATGTCATGTCCTATTGGAATCCAATCGAAAAATATGGCATCAAAAAATTCGCTTCCGATTTAGCGCAGTCCGGCGGTGTCGGCGTAATTACTCCGGATCTAACTGTTGAAGAGTCTCAAGAATGGAATGCGGCAACCGACGAATTCAATATTGATAGGACCTATGTTGTCGCACCAAGTAGTACAGATTCACGATTGAGTAAAATAGCCAAAAACTGCACTGGCTTTGTATATGCGGCAAGTTTGATGGGCGTGACGGGCGCTCGTAGCGTTTTATCTAATGATGCCAAAGATTTAGTTTCACGAATTCGTGCAGTAAGCGAACAGCCGATTTCGGTAGGTTTAGGAGTATCCAATCGCGAACAAGCATCTGAAATTTCGGAATTTGCCGACGGGGTGATTGTTGGCTCAGCATTCCTTAAGTTGCTTCTAGAAGGCAGAGGCCCAGATGCAGTTGGAGAATTGGCCAAAGACCTTTCAGCTGGAGTGCGAAAGCGTTAAAGTTAGATAAACTTCGAGTCTCGAAGTTACCGAAGGAGTCAAAATGCCAAAAGAGCCACGTCAACGTCACCGCGATAGCGAGAAGAGCGGGGATACTTTAACTAGAAATTTAGTCCTTGGGATGGTTGCTCTCGTAGTGCTCTCGGGCGTCATATTTACAGTTCTAGATAAGCGCCAGGCATCACTTAGTGATTTCGACGTTGCCCTTGAGAAAATTGACTCCTCTCAAAATGGTCCTGCGCTAACCGGAACTTTTTCTGAGGAAGATGATTTCGGTATCTCATTTAACGTTGGCACAAAGCCGAAAATTGAAATTTGGGAAGACCCACAATGCCCATTCTGTAATGATTTTGAAAAGGCCATTGGATCTTATGTAGAGGAATTGATTAGAAATAAAGAAGCTCAAGTTACTTATCGGATGACTTCATTTCTTGGGCAAGATTCCGTTCGAGCTGTAAATGCATCGTTCTGTTCTGTTGCTGAGGGCAGATTCTTGGATTTGCACAATGCGCTATTCGCGGTCCAAGGCCAAGAAGGTTCGGGTACTTACACAAATGAGAATCTCTTAGCGCTAAGCAAGAAAATTGGAATTACTTCAGCTGATTACGAAAGCTGCGTAACGGATGGTAAGTATCTCGATCAAGTAAAGGCTGTTTATGACTCAATGGCGAAATATAATGTTAAGGGAACGCCGACTGTATTCATTGATGGCAAGATTTGGGATTACAAAGGCACAGGTTTGAACCTAGATGCATTTAAGGCAGCCGTAGCAGCGGCAAAGTAGCCAAAGTGATTCCATCGCCAAGTCAATCTGTATTAGAACTTGGTCCGCTAACTATTCATTACTATGCGTTATGCATAATTAGTGGAATTGCGCTTGCAATCTTTATTGGAAATAGAAGATTTATTTCCCGAGGCGGGAGCGCTGGCGTTGTAGGTGATATTGCAATCTTTGCCGTTCCTGCAGGAATTATTGGCGGCCGGATTTATCATGTTCTAACATCACCTGAGAAATATCTAAATGAACCAATCGCGGCGCTTTATATCTGGGAGGGCGGATTAGGAATTTGGGGCGCAATTAGCCTAGGCGCGCTTATCGCTTTTTTCGTCTATCGGAATCATCCAAAAAGATCCGCAATCAATTTCTCACTATTCGCTGATTCATTGGCACCTGGACTGTTGGTTGCACAAGCTGTGGGTCGATTTGGAAATTGGTTTAACAAGGAATTATTTGGTCGACCATTAGATGCACCATGGGCGCTGCAAATTCCTGAGCGATATAGACCAGATGGATATCTTGCTTTTGAAACTTTCCATCCCACTTTCCTTTATGAAGCTATCTGGTGTCTATTAATTGCATCAATTCTGGTCAAGTCTAGATATCTCCAGGGGCTTAAATCGGGTTCAATTTTTGCTCTTTATGTAGCAGGGTATTCATTAGGTCGCGGCATCATAGAAACATTCAGAATTGATGAAGCTAATCTGATTCTTGGATTGAGATTGAACGTCTGGACTAGCTCAGTTCTTTTCTCACTTGCACTCATCTACCTATTTGTTAGAAATCGCAACTCTCAGCAATCAGCAGAATCCAATAACCTCTAAGTTAGAATGTCCGAATGAGCGAAGCGCTATCTAAATCAGAACATGAATTGCGCGATGAGAATCATCGAACTCACAGAGCGGGATGGTTACGAGCTGCTGTCTTAGGAGCGAATGACGGCCTGGTATCAACTGCATCCTTGATGATCGGAGTTGTTACGGCTGGAAGAAATGACTTTGTTTTGACCGCTGGTCTGGCTGCAATAGCAGCAGGTTCCATGTCGATGGCTGTTGGAGAATTTGTATCAGTTCGTTCACAAAACGATATTGAAGAATCAGATAAAGAATTAGAGATGAAGCAACTTGCACTTGATCCAGAAGGTGAACTAGAAGAGTTAACGAGAATTTATGAGTCACGTGGTATCTCGCGTAAATTAGCTGAAGCCGTCGCACAAGAGCTTCATGAAAAAGATCCACTCGGTGCACATTTGAGAGATGAATTGGGTCAACATGATGCGACTAAAGCACGTCCGCTACAGGCAGCAGTTGCATCTGCTTTGAGCTTCACTGCGGGAGGATTGATTCCATTTGTTGGCGCTTTTGCGCCGAGTCTTGGAGGAAAGGCGCTCTCTATTGTCTTGATTACCTTTATCGGTTTAGTTTTTGCTGGAATCATCAGCGCGCGTATTGCTGGCTCAAGCATTCTCAAGACAACTAGACGTATTGTTTTGGGTGGAGCGCTCGGTATGGCAATAACCGCTGGCGTCGGTCAACTTGCCAATATCTCAGGCATTTAGATTTAGCTACATCCAAGTAAAGCGGTAGAATTCAGGTCGGACAAAGTCGTCCATTAATGCTTTAAATTAGCTTAATAGAGGAGAGGTCCCCCAGTGCGGAGAGCAAAAATTGTTTGCACGTTGGGACCGGCGGTAGAAAATATTGAAAAAGTTGAAGCTCTTATAGATGCTGGAATGAATGTTGCAAGATTAAATCTTTCCCACGGAACGCACCAAGACCACAAGAGCCGGTTAGATTTAGTCCGAAAAGTAGCAGGGAAGAAGATGGTTCCAGTTGCTATTTTGATTGATCTCCAAGGGCCAAAAATCAGATTAGGAAAATTTGATGCAGATTTCTATCAATTGGAAATCGGGGATCTTTTCACAATCACAACTGAAGATGTGATTGGAACAAAATCAAGAGCCAGCACGACCTATAAAGGACTTCCAGGAGATTGCAAAGCAGGAGATTTAATTCTTATCGATGACGGCAAAGTTATAGTCGAAGTGCAAAGTGTTAAAGGAACGGAAGTCTTAACAAAATGTATTGAATCTGGCCAGATTTCAAATAGCAAGGGTTTAAACCTACCTGGAGTAGCCGTTTCTGTTCCGGCGATGTCAGATAAAGATATTGAGGACCTTAAATGGGGATTGAAAGAGGGCGCAGACTTCGTGGCTCTCTCCTTTGTGCGCACAGCTCAAGATATTGAGAAAGTTCACCAAATAATGGATGAAGTTGGCATACGACTTCCAGTTATTGCAAAGATTGAGAAGCCACAAGCAGTTGAAAATCTTGACTCTATTATTGAGGCTTTTGATGGAATCATGGTTGCGCGTGGCGATCTTGGAGTTGAGATGCCAATTGAAGAGATTCCGCTCATACAAAAACGATGCATTACTGCGGCTCGTGAGAATGCAAAGCCAGTAATTGTGGCAACCCAGATGCTCGATTCAATGATGACTAATTCTCGTCCAACTCGTGCAGAAGCTACAGATTGCGCCAATGCAATTTTGGATGGCGCCGATGCACTAATGCTTTCTGGCGAAACTAGTACTGGAAGTTTTCCAATCGAATCTGTTAATACCATGGCTCGAATAATCGAAAAGACAGAGACAGATGCTTTGCATCTAATCCCGGCATTAATGCATAACCCAAAAACGAAAGGCGGAGCAATCACAAAGGCAGCAACCGAAGTTGGGCAAGTCATCGGTGCGAAAATTCTTGCTACCTTTACCAAATCTGGCGATTCTGCCCGTCGCATGTCTAGATTGCGCTCAAATATTCCAGTGGTTGCTTTAACTCCAGATGAATCAACTTATCGGCAACTTTCACTTTCTTGGGGAGTTGAGCCATTGATAATGCCCCTGGTTGAAACTACCGATCAAATGGTTAAACAAGTTGATACGGTTTTGTTGCAAAAGAATCGCGTCAATAAGGGCGAATCAATCATGATTGTTGCTGGCTCACCACCGGGAATTCCCGGATCTACAAATGCAATGCGCGTGCACCAGATTGGTGATGCAGTTGGCGGCATAGCTCCGGCATATCGCTAAACTGAGCGCTCCTCGCCTCGGTACTCCAACGGTAGAGAGGACGGTCTCAAAAACCGTATAGTGTCGGTTCGAATCCGACTCGAGGCACATGGTTAAACCAAAACGGATTCTGATTGCTGAAGACGAGACTCTTATTCGTCTCGATCTTTCAGAAATGCTCCGCGAAGCTGGCTATGAAGTTATTGCCGAAGCTTCCGATGGCGAAGAGGCGATAGAACAAGCAGAAATGACAAAACCTGATTTGGCAATTCTTGATGTGAGAATGCCTAAACTGGACGGAATCTCAGCTGCAGAGAAGATTGTAAAGATTTGCCCGACATTAATGCTGACCGCCTTTAGCCAAAGAGATTTAGTTGAGCGCGCACGTGACGCAGGTGTCATGGGTTACGTGGTTAAGCCATTTACGATTGATGATCTTCTTCCTGCAATCGAAATCGCTTTTAGTCGTCACCAACAATTCCTTGCATTGCAAGATGAAATTTCAGATCTGACAGAACGACTCGAAACTAGAAAACTCGTTGATCAAGCAAAGGGCATTCTCATGAAGGCTTTGAATCTCTCTGAGCCTGAAGCTTTCAAATGGATTCAAAAAAGTGCGATGGACCGAAGAATTACTATGAAAGAGATTTCACTTGCAATTCTTGATCCAAAACAAGCAACTATCGCTCTGCCAAAATTAGGCAGGTAATTCGAGCTGAGCAAGTACGTTCACCTTTTTCATTTGTTATCTCAATCTCATAACAACAGAGAGTCTTTCCAAGGGAAACAGCGGTAGCAACACCCGTCACGATTCCTGATGTAGCAGATTTGTGGTGCGTAGCGTTTATATCAACGCCAACGATTTTTCGAGTTGGTCCAGCATGCAATTGGGTGCCAATTGAACCAAGGCTTTCTGCAAGAACCACATTTGCGCCACCATGCAATAAGCCGAGTGGTTGAGTGTTCCCGGCAACTGGCATTGTGGCTACAAGTCTCTCTGGAGAGGCTTCAATAATCTCAATACCCATTTTCTTGTCGAGTTCGCCCCGACCTCTTTCCCGCAAAATCTCCATAAAGTCGCTCATGAACGTAATTGTATGTCCCTATCTCTAGGATTGAGGTTGTCATGAAGCCGCGCATTCTTTTAATCGATGGCCATTCTCTTGCCTATCGAGCTTTCTACGCCTTGCCTGCGGAAAACTTTCGTTCGAGTACTGGGCAACATACCAATGCGGTTTACGGATTTGCCTCAATGCTGATCAACCTGATTCGAGATGAGAAGCCAACACATATAGCTGCGGCATTTGATGTATCTCGCAAGACATTTCGCACTGAGAAGTTTCCTGAATATAAAGCAAATCGCAAGTCCACTCCAGATGAATTTCGATCGCAAATCAGTTACATCTATGAATTACTTAATGCTTTTCAAATTCCTACCTATGAAATAGAGGGTTTTGAGGCTGATGACTTGATCGCCACAATCGTAGATAAGGTCGGTAAGGAATCTGAGACTTTAATCTGCACCGGCGATAGAGATTCTTTTCAACTAGTCACAGACTCTGTCACAGTTCTTTACCCCAAGAAAGGTGTTACAGATTTAGCCCGAATGACTCCAAATGCCGTTGTCGAGAAATATGGCTTAACGCCAGAGCAGTATCCGGATTTTGCAGCACTTCGCGGCGATCCAAGTGACAACCTTCCCTCAATTCCAGGAGTGGGAGAGAAGACTGCAGCTAAGTGGATAATCGAGTACAAATCATTGGAAAATCTCTTATCTCGTTCAGAAGAGATTACCGGAAAAGCCGGAGAGTCGCTTCGTGCATTTATCTCAAATGTGAAACTCAATCGAGAATTAACTCAACTTAGGCACGACGCTCCACTTCAAGTAGAACTCTCGGCGATGAAGTGGAATGGCATCAATCAATCAAGTTCCTTAAAGCTTTTTGAAAAGCTTGAAATAAAAGCGCTTAGAGAGCGAATAAAGCAGCTCGATACCAATCAAATAGGTGACGTTCTGCCCTTTCAGGATAATTCACCAAGTTTGAAATCCGCAATTAAAGTTTCTGGGAAGATGTTTGGTAAAGCTGAATTTACAAAAACTTTAGCTAACGGAAAGAGCCAGGTTTTTGCACTCCTAGATGATTCTGTAGCGTTTGTAACTATTGATGGGAAAGACGTTTACGAACTGAAGCTTGAAGCTAACATTTTTCAAAATTTAGTTATTACCACTCATCGCGGAAAAGAACTTGCAAAGAGCGAAGCTGGTGGAACTATTAATTTTGATACCGAAATTGCGGCCTACTTGATTAATCCAGGAACGAGAGATCTCGAAATCGTTGATGTTGTGCGAAAATATCTTGAATTAGATTTAGAGGAGAGTGAATCAAAACCGGAGACTCGAGAACTGGTGAGATATTTACCCCTCTTGGAAAAAAAGTTAAGAGAAGAGCTATCAAATCGAGAGTTATTGAAACTCTATCTGGATTTAGAAATGCCGACTATGCATCTTTTGGCGCAAATGGAGGCAGTTGGAATTGCAGTTGATGGTGAGGAGCTTGCAAAACTTCATGAAGAATTCTCCGCTTCTGAGGCTTCCGCGACAAAGGCGGTCTTTGCTGCTGCAGGACGCGAATTCAATGTTTCATCACCAAAGCAACTGCAAACCGTTCTCTTCGAAGATTTGAAGCTACCTAAAACTAAACGGATAAAAACGGGATTTAGTACCGATGCCGAATCTCTCGAGTGGCTCTACGCAACAACTAAGCATCCGGCTTTAATGAATCTACTCCGAATCAGAGAAGTATCTAAACTCCGCACGACTGTAGAGGGCTTACAAGCAGCGATTGCAAGAGATGGACGGATACATACAAGTTTCCAACAGACGGTGGCGGCAACAGGCAGACTTTCGTCGACGGATCCGAATTTGCAGAATATTCCAATTAGAACTGAAGAGGGTAGGAAAATTCGGCACGCCTTTGTGGCTCAGTCACCCTTCGTTAACTTGATGACCGCCGATTACAGTCAGATTGAAATGCGAATAATGGCGCATTTATCAAATGACGCGGGGCTATTGAAAGCGTTCGCTGCTGGCGAAGATTTACATTCAACTGTGGCATCACAAGTATTCGGAGTTTCAGTATCAGATGTGGATAGCGAAATGCGACGTCAGATAAAAGCCATGTCTTATGGATTGGCATATGGACTCTCTTCTTTCGGATTGGCGCAGCAATTAGATATAACGCCGGCCGACGCAAGTGCACTAATGGCGAAGTATTTTGAACGCTTCGGAGGAATTCAAGATTATTTGAAAGAAGTTGTGCGAGTTGCACGAGATAAGGGTTATACCGAAACTATCATGGGAAGACGTCGTTATCTTCCAGATTTAACACATGAAAATCGGCAACGTCGAGAAGTTGCAGAACGCATGGCACTTAACGCTCCAATTCAAGGTTCGGCTGCGGATATCATAAAAGTTGCCATGCTCAACGTTTCTAAAGTGATTAAAGCTAGAAATCTCTCCTCAAGAATTCTTCTACAAGTTCATGATGAATTGATATTTGAAGTTGTTGAAGGTGAAGAGAAGATTCTGGAAGATTTAGTCCGACAGGAGATGGGATCTGCGTATCCCTTGCGAGCTCCATTGGATGTGAATATTGGTTTCGGAAAGAGTTGGGATTTAGCCGCCCATTGAGGCGATTCTCGGCGCTAAATTGCCTTGCTTCATCTCTCTAAGTACTCTACGAGCCTCGCGTTGGAATCTTGCATCGCCTAAGACATAGTAGGAAATGCCCAGCTTCTGGAGTCGGATCTAAGGCGTGCCCTACTAGAAGCAGTACCCCCGGAGAAAATTGTCTACTCAAATTTCAATTAATGATGTTGGTTCAGCCGCAGAATTTCTCGCAGCAATAGAAGGAACAATAAAGAATTTTAACGATGGTGATTTAGTCACTGGCGTAGTAGTCCAAGTAGATCGTGATGAAGTTCTGCTTGATATTGGTTATAAGACCGAAGGTGTAATTCCTTCCAGAGAACTCTCGATTAGAAATGATTTGGATCCAAGCGAGCTCGTAAAAATTGGCGAGCAAATTGAAGCTCTAGTTCTACAGAAAGAAGATAAAGAAGGACGTCTAATTCTTTCTAAGAAGCGCGCTCAATATGAAAAGGCTTGGGGCGAGATTGAAGGTAAGAAAGAACGCGATGAAGTTGTCGTTGGAACCGTCATCGAAGTTGTTAAAGGCGGCCTAATTGTCGATATCGGGCTCCGAGGATTCTTGCCTGCTTCACTTGTTGAAATGAGACGAGTTCGCGATCTTTCTCCATATATTGGAAAGCAAGTTGAAGCTCGAATCATCGAACTCGATAAGAACCGAAACAATGTAGTTCTATCACGTCGCGCTTATTTAGAGCAGACACAATCTGAGTCACGAACTACGTTCTTGAATCAACTTCAGAAAGGTCAAGTTCGAACTGGAGTTGTATCTTCGATCGTTAACTTTGGCGCATTCGTTGATCTCGGTGGTGTAGATGGTCTTGTTCACGTCTCCGAACTCTCCTGGAAACATATCGATCACCCTGGCGAAGTTGTAGAAGTTGGCGATGAAGTTACTGTTGAAGTTCTAGAAGTTGACTTCGAAAGAGAGCGCGTCTCACTCTCGCTAAAGGCGACCCAAGAAGATCCTTGGCAGGCATTTGCTCGAACCCACACCATTAATCAAGTTGTGCCGGGCGAAGTGACAAAGCTTGTTCCATTCGGAGCATTTATCAAGGTATTTGATGGAATCGAAGGCTTAGTTCACATTTCTGAACTTGCAGAGCGACATGTAGAAATTCCAGAGCAAGTTGTACAAGTAGGCGATCAACTATTCGTAAAAATTATTGATATTGACCTAGAACGTCGCCGAATCTCGCTCTCCTTAAAGCAAGCTAATGAGGGACAAGATGTTCCAGTTGAGGCGTTTGATCCGACTCAGTATGGAATGCCTGCTCGATATGATGAAAATGGAAACTTCATCTATCCAGAAGGTTTCGATCCTCAGACCCAAGAATGGCAACCTGGATTTGAAGCGCAACGTGAAGAGTGGGAGCGTCAATACGCAGAAGCTCAAGCTCGTTTCATGGCGCATAAGAAACAGAAAGCTGAAGCACAGGCAGCAGATGCAGCTGCAGGAACTTCTGCACCTGAGCAAACCGCAGAGTAATTGAAATGAAAACTGGACCAGTGACTGCTGGTCCAGTTTTTGCTTTCTCTAGGATGAAAATGCAAGTTTCGGTGGAATACTCAAGGATTAAATAGATGCTTTCGATTGCACTTACAGGTGGTATCGGTTCGGGCAAATCATCCGTCGGAGAGATTTTCGATGAACTGGGCGCAATTGTTATCGACTCAGATCAATTATCTAGAGATGTAATTGAGAGAGGCACACCGGGTTTTGATGAAGTTGTTGCCAGATTTGGCGATGTGATTCTTGTTGATGGAGAAATAAGTCGCTCCAAGCTCGCAGAAATTGTCTTTGTTGATGAGAAAGCGCGCAAAGATCTGGAGTCGATTATTCATCCCAGGGTTCGTGAAATTGCAGAGAGGGTCGTCGCTCGGGCGCCCGAAGATGCCATCGTCATAAACGAGATTCCCCTCCTATTTGAAACCCAGGGGCAGGGGCGATTCGACCTTGTTATAACCGTTGAAGCCAGCGATGAAAGTCGAACCAAAAGGTTAATTGATAGAGGTCTCAAGTCTTATCAAATTGAAAAACGGATCTCTGCTCAAGCATCGAGAGCAGAGCGAGAGTCGATATCAGATTATGTAATTGAAAATGATGAAGGCCTTGAAGAGCTTGAGCGCAAAGTACGAATGCTTTGGGAAGATGAAATCTTGCCTCGCAGCGGAAAAGCAAAATGACCAGAGCACTTACCAAGACACCCAGGGCTGATAAGCCATTTAAGGTAATAAGTGAATTCAAACCTGCAGGCGATCAACCAAGTGCAATTTCCGATCTGGAGAATCGAGTCAACAGCGGAGAACGCGATGTAGTTCTCTTGGGCGCAACCGGAACAGGAAAATCTGCGACCATTGCCTGGCTAATTGAGAAAGTGCAGCGACCTACTTTAATAATTGCTCCAAATAAAACTTTGGCTGCGCAATTGGCAAATGAATTTCGAGAATTAATGCCAGAAAACGCAATTGAATACTTTGTTTCTTACTATGACTACTATCAACCAGAAGCCTATGTGCCACAGACAGATACCTTCATTGAAAAAGATGCCTCGATAAACTCAGAAGTAGAAAGACTTCGTTATTCGGCTACCTATTCGCTTCTTACACGAAGAGATGTAGTGGTTGTTGCAACAGTTTCCTGTATATACGGTCTAGGTACGCCTCAAGAATATATAGATCGAATGATTCATATTCATGTAGGGGATACGATTGATCGTAACTCGCTGTTGCGTAAATTTGTCGAAGTTCAGTATAAGAGAAATGACATTGCGTTCGAACGTGGAACTTTTAGAGTAAGAGGGGACACGATTGAAATCATTCCGGTATATGAGGAACTTGCGATCAGAATTGAGATGTTCGGTGATGAAATTGAGCGCCTAACAACATTAAATCCCTTGACAGGGGAAATAATCAACGAAGCAAATGAAGTCTTTATATTTCCAGCTACGCATTATTCGGCAAGTCCTGAGACTATGAAACGAGCAATCTCCCAGATTGAATCTGAATTGGGTACAAGACTCCAAGAGTTAGAACGTCAGAACAAATTATTGGAAGCGCAGCGACTTCGAATGCGAACTCAATTTGATTTGGAAATGATTTCTCAACTCGGTTTCTGCTCTGGAATTGAAAATTACTCTAGGCATATTGATGGTCGAGATGTTGGATCACCACCAAACTGTTTATTAGATTATTTTCCAGAAGACTTTCTCTGTGTCATAGATGAATCTCACATCACCGTACCTCAAATTGGAGCGATGCAAGAAGGAGATGCTTCTCGTAAACGAACACTCGTGGAACACGGATTTAGATTGCCGAGTGCGCTGGATAATCGACCATTGACCTTTACAGAGTTTCTAGAGCGAACGCCTCAGAAAATTTATCTCTCCGCAACGCCTGGGCCATATGAACTGGAACAAACTAAGGGTATCTACGTAGAGCAGGTAATTAGGCCGACAGGACTTGTCGATCCAAAGATAGTTTTGAAGCCAACGAAGAATCAGATTGACGATTTAATGGGCGAGATAAAGATTCGCGCAGATCGAAATGAGCGAGTACTTGTTACTACTCTTACTAAGAAAATGGCTGAGGATTTAACTGATTACTTTACAAATGCCGGTATAAGAGTTCGATATTTACATTCAGAAGTAGATACCTTGCGTCGCGTTGAATTACTCCGCGAATTAAGATTAGGCGAATATGATGTTCTGATTGGAATCAACTTACTTCGTGAAGGTTTGGATTTGCCAGAAGTTTCTCTTGTAGCAATTCTGGATGCCGATAAAGAAGGATTTTTGAGATCCACACGTTCGCTCATTCAAACTATTGGCCGAGCGGCTCGAAATGTCTCTGGTGAAGTGCATATGTATGGCGACAATCTGACAGATTCGATGAAGAATGCTATTGATGAAACCAATCGCCGCCGCGCAAAGCAAGAGTCCTATAACAAAGAACATGGAATTGACCCCGCGCCATTGCGAAAGAAAATTGCCGATATCACAGATTTGATTGAAAAAGAGAGTGAAGATACAGCGAAACTGATTCCAACTGGAAAGCGGGGAGCCAGCGAAACGCCAGTTGGCGTACATGCAAAATCACTCGTAGCCTTACCGCGCGCAGAGCTACTCGGTTTAATAGATTCGCTTACTGAGCAGATGAGAAATGCTGCCGCCGAACTTCAATTTGAACTGGCCGCTCGGTTGCGAGATGAAATTCGTGAGTTGAAGCGAGAACTTAGAAGTATGGATGAAGGGGGAGTGAAATGAGCGCTGATCGTTTAGTAGTTAGAGGCGCCAGGGAGCACAACCTCAAAAACGTTTCAATTGATTTACCGAGAAACGCCCTCATCGTCTTTACAGGCTTGAGCGGTTCCGGCAAATCATCTCTTGCTTTTGACACAATTTTTGCTGAAGGCCAGCGCAGATACGTTGAATCCCTCTCCGCTTACGCAAGACAATTTCTCGGTCAGATGGATAAGCCAGATGTAGATTTTATTGAGGGTCTTTCACCTGCGGTCTCAATTGACCAGAAATCGACCAATAGAAATCCTCGATCAACTGTCGGAACGATCACCGAAGTTTATGATTATTTACGTTTATTGTTTGCAAGAGCAGGAAAACCACACTGTCCAAAATGCGGAAAACCAATCGCAAAGCAAACTCCGCAGAACATTGTTGATCAAATACTCGCCCTTCCTCCAGAGACAAAATTTCAAGTTCTTGCACCAATAATTAGAGCTAGAAAGGGTGAATTCGCTGATCTCTTTAAAGATCTTGCTGCTCAAGGCTACTCAAGAGCTCGCGTTGATGGGGTGACGATTCAACTAAGTGATCCGCCAAAGTTAAAGAAGCAAGAGAAGCACACAATCGAAGCAGTTATCGATCGCTTGACTGCTAAATCTGAATCCAAGCAGAGATTAACGGACTCAATCGAAACTGCACTCAAGTTAGCCAACGGTCTAGTTACGCTGGAATTTGTCGAAGCGAAAGAGAAATCGGAGAAAGAACGAACCTATAGCGAACTTCTCGCTTGCCATGATTGCGGAATATCAATTCAAGAGATGGAACCACGATCATTTTCCTTTAACTCCCCATTTGGCGCCTGTCCAGAATGCACAGGAATTGGATCAAAACTTGAAGTTGACGAGGAATTGATAATTCCGGATGATGAAATCTCAATAAATGAAGGCGCCATCGCGCCATGGTCTGGCGGTCAATCTTCAGAGTATTTCTTAAATCTATTGGAAGCCCTTGCCAAGGACATCAAATTCTCTCTGGATACTCCATGGAAAAAACTCTCGGCAAAAGCTAGAGAAGCGATTTTAAATGGCTACGAGTATGAAGTTCACGTTAAGTATAAGAATCGGTACGGTCGAGTTCGAAGTTACTCGACGGGTTTTGAAGGAGTAAAACCATTTATTGAAAGACGGCATAGCGAAACTGATAGCGATTACAGCCGAGAAAAATACGAAGCGTATATGCGCGAAACTCCTTGTCCGGTATGTAAAGGAACGAGATTAAAACCAGAGGTTTTGGCAGTTACCCTATCTGGCAAAAATATTGCTGAAATCTGCGAACTCTCTATTGATGAATGCGCAAAATTCCTTAAAGAGATAAAACTTGGTTCAAGAGAAGCCAAGATTGCAGAGCGCGTTATGAAAGAGGTTAACGCGCGTCTGGGATTCCTTTTAGATGTAGGTCTGGAGTATCTAACTCTCGCCAGACCTGCAGCATCTCTATCTGGAGGCGAGGCGCAACGAATTCGATTGGCGACACAGATTGGTTCTGGATTAGTTGGAGTCCTTTATGTTTTGGATGAGCCATCTATCGGTTTGCACCAGAGAGATAACAAACGCCTAATTGAAACTTTGACTCATTTACGAGATTTAGGGAACACCTTAATTGTTGTTGAACATGACGAAGAGACTATCCGTACTGCGGATTGGGTAGTTGATATTGGACCTGGCGCCGGAGAGCATGGTGGCGAGATAGTTGTCTCAGGCAGTCTGGAAGAGCTCATTAACTCAAAAAGGTCGATTACCGGTTCATATATCTCAGGTCGGACTCAAATTGAAGTACCAAAGAAGCGCCGAGAGTTCAATGGAAAAAAATCTCTGGTAATAAAAGAAGCTAAAGAGAATAATCTAAAGTCGATTGATGTAACTATTCCATTGGGACTCTTTGTATCTGTAACAGGAGTGAGTGGATCAGGAAAATCAACCTTAGTAAATGACATCCTTTATTCGGTTCTTGCGAATAAGTTAAATGGTGCTCGAATCGTTCCTGGCAGACATCGCACCATTACCGGGATTGAGCAGTTAGACAAAGTTGTACATGTGGACCAATCGCCGATTGGTAGAACTCCAAGATCCAATCCTGCAACGTATACAGGGGTCTTCGACAAAGTTCGTGCGCTATTTGCTGAGACTAATGAAGCCAAAATTCGCGGTTATCAGCAGGGAAGATTCTCATTTAACGTCAAAGGCGGTAGATGCGAAAACTGTGCTGGTGACGGCACGATAAC
>JACCDU010379019.1_pt1 | contig 31602 bp, 27 predicted proteins | sample 7446081 | NCBI WGS metagenome assembly JACCDU01 (sample SAMN15323447, study PRJNA562643) | freshwater metagenome | isolation source: river surface water | place: USA:Blue River Watershed | collected 2017-08-17
CCAGAGCATTATTTGCATTCCCACAAAAAGGATAAAAACCCACAAGGCCAGTCCTTAAGTTAGTTGGAAGGTCAGTTGAAGCACAGACTTGACTATATGTATAGTTTGCAAAAAAAGTGAGCAATAAAAAAAAGAAAAATTGCCTTAGAGTGTACTGCCAAAAGTTGGCCATAAGAGAGGTTTAAGTATCTTAAAAAAAATTCTGCCAAATTTACATATTAATACTTCTAAAGGGACTAAGATTGTCTAATGCTGAAGGAAATAAAAAAGATTGATTTTCAATTAATTAAGTAGAGTTTCAGGCTAGTCGCTAAAAATGCATGTAAAACGGTAACGTGCTGACTATCCAAGTAGTTTTCTGTTACGGACCCCTCCCCTCAAACAACAGTTCCAGATTGCCTTTTCGTATACCAGCTAGTAATGGCAGAAATACCCACACCAAAGCCGACGCCGGCAATAATAAACAGTTGCGAGATGCCACTTTCGGCCCCAAATGAAAGTTTGAGAAGAATAGTAGAAATAACAAAACTTGAATTCCGAATTATGATTGGGAATTCATCAGTATAAAAAAGTGAAAACAATAAAATCAATACATCACTGAGAATTAGCAAGGTGAAAAAATGATCAAAAAATATCGCATTCAGATTTGGAGTAGATACCAACATCTCCCCAGATTGAAGACCAAATAGCCAATTCCCAAAACTGTATAAACCAATAGCCAGAGTAATTAAAAATAAAATAGTTGCTAAAATTCTCTTCGAGCTAATAAATCGTTGCAATTGAATATTAGAACTAGCCATACCTTCTGGCCCATCTACACCAATCGAATTTTTGCCACTTATTCGGTAAAAAAATAAAATCAGTATAAAGAGAATAATGACTGCGCCTAAATCATACCAGAATTCAATATTATTAGCGCTCAAAAAATTATCTTGATTCAAATCCAAATGGGTCATGTCTTTGAATATACCTCGTATGAGAATTAAGACTATAATCTCATATTGCTTTCCAACATAAATAGTAGTGGAGTGTTGCAAATAATAGAGAAGTAAATAAGCCTCGTACACTAACAAAAATGAAAAGGGAGTATAAATAGCATTAATGGGGCTACTTAATAAACCAGAAGGCTCCATCCCTAATAAGTAAGTATAAAAGGTGTAAAGAGCTAGATGAAGTAGAAAACTACCAATGGCGATAAATAAAATAGCTCTTCCAAGCCTGGTCCGAAGTTCAGGAGAAAAGAAAAAGTTATTTGAAAAGCTAAAGCTAGTTTTCATTATTGTCTTAAGTAAGTTAAGACAAATTTGATAAATGCAACTATCTAAAGTCTTCTGCTACAAAGGCAACAACATCCATATAGAGCAAGAGGTATGACCAGATTTACCCATAGGTGCATCAAGCATTGAAAATCCTAGTCGTTTGTAAAAATTGACCGCAGTAGAAAATTGTGGCATGCTCTCTAAGTACAATTCCTTGTAGCCCATTTCTTTAGCAGAGTTGATACATGTTTCCATCAGCACTTTCCCAATTCCCTTACCACGCGCAATAGGATTCAAATAAAACTTAACAAGTTCAGCTGTCTTTTGAGGTAGCCCCTCGGTGGGATAAACTCCACAACAGCCAACAACTTGACTATTCTCCATTGCTACCCATAAAACCGCACCTTCTCGATTAAATAAATCAAAAAGGTGATCAGTTGTTGGATCATCATAAACAGTACATTTTCTAGGTGCATCAAACTCCTCAAAAGTGGCTCTAATAACAGAAGCCAATATTGGATCGTCGTTTTTTTCAACTTTTCTAATAGACAGCTCGCTACTCATCATTTCATATATCTGTTAAAAGTATAAAGGATTAAACTCATTGAAAACATATTTGTTATAGATAAAACAGCTTCATGAAAAAAATGATTTTATCACTACTTATTGTCATAGCAATACTGACTGTATTTCAATCATTTATGGTAGCATCTACAAATAATATTGAAAAACAACCTTACCGAGTCATAAAAAAGGAAAAGGAATTTGAAATCAGGTATTACCCCTCGGCAACATTTGCTACCATCAAATCAAACGTAAATACGTACAGAGAATTATCAGGAAGTGGTTTTAGAAAAATCGCAGGTTACATTTTTGGAAATAATGAATCATCCACCAAAATTGCAATGACCTCACCCGTACACATGGAGATTGGCAATGAAGGATCATCAATGAGTTTTGTCATGCCTTCAAAATATAGCGTCGATAATCTTCCAAAGCCTAATGATAGCAAAGTAGAATTACATGAATCAAAACCTGAATATGTTGCGGCTATTGAATTTGGCGGGTATGTAAATGATGCAACATTAAAACGATACACTGAACAACTTCAAAAAAGCTTAGAGAGTCATAATATTAAACCCATTGGACACTATAGATATCTTGGATATAATCCACCCTATCAATTAATTAATCGCAGAAACGAAGTAATTGTTGAGATTGAGTGGAAGCCGTAATAAAATGAGAGTTATTATCGCTCACTTTTTTGGTGCAATGGGAATTCTCACTACAGATGGATACGCTTTAGAATGATGAATGGTATTTTGAACAGCAACCCCTTTTGATTCATCGTAATTATTACCTCCGGTATTTAAGTTGCGTTCAAACCGTGGAAAGTTGCTACTCGATATTTCAATGCGTATACGATGACCAGGTGCAAAGTAGTTACTCGTTACCATTGGACTCATATTCACTTTGTAAACCTTCCCTTTTTCCATAAACACTTCTTTATCATAACCTTCTCGATAACGTAACCGCTGAATTGTCTCATCTAAATTATAAGCCTTACCATCAGGGTGAACATCAATAAGTTTAATAGTAATATCAGAGTCTGTTCCGGTAGAGGAAACATAAAGCGTGGATTCAATAAAACCAGTTACCTCAACACCTTCAGTAAGCGAATCAGACGTATAGACAAGAACATCATTTCGTAATTCTACTTGTGATTGATCAAAAGATCCACCTTGTATGGCATTACCTGTACAACAAACATTACCACCAACAGAAGGCACAGGATTCATTGGATCATACGTAAAAGTATCTGGCTGATTTTTTCCAGGGGCTTTTGCACTTAATACCCCATCTCCATTTCGTGTGTTAGCATGACCATTACTAGAGAGCCAAAACTCTTGCATGCGTGTACCAGGAAGGGGAAAACTATCTGCTGATTGCCATTTGTTTGAACCCATTGTATAGTAACGAACACGCGGATTTTTCTGTTTGAAATTATTGGTCTCTCCTTTTAGATGGTAATCAAACCATGACCAGGTAAGTTCATCATAATTAAGTCTGGCATCACCCACACTAAGATCTCCAACTTTTGTATCAGTTGTTGCGCGCTTATAAGAACAGTGTAAGACAGGTGCAATAATTAAATATTGGTCGTCAGCCAATTTGCTGCCCTTGGCACTATTGCGGAGATGATTGAAAAGTTCAATATTCGGACCAGAAGACACATCAAACCAAGATACAAACCAATACCCTGGCACATCAATTGGCATATTCTCATGCCAGAGTCCACCGTTAAACCATTCTGAATCATTGGGCTTGCGAATAATCATCTTATCATAAACACCCCTCTGACCATCTACATTACGAATGATATCACTAACTGGCAAATGAGTAAAGGCTTTTGCCCAATCTACCCGTGGCATTTCAGTTGCCATATCATAAAAGCGTGAGATACGTACAAGGTCTTGTTGTGTCATATCTTTTGACAACGTCGGACGAAATTTATCATTTTGTGTTCCATAGAGCCAAGAAGTAAAAAGCATTTGCTGTGCTCCGCCTCTATACCAATTACCTTGTTCCTGAAATCGACCCACCTTTCCAACACCAGCACCAAATCCCTGCGCTACTATTGCACCAAGCGCAGGATGCTTATGGGAGGCCACTGCCATTTGCCACTCTGCAGTGGATGAACAACCAATCAAACCAATTTTACCATTAGACCACGACTGTGCAGCAAACCAGGTAAACGCATCATCTCCATCAGTAACAGGTGTCCCAAGAATATCCCACTCTCCTTCAGAGAAAAAGCGACCTCTTTCATTTTGAACTGCAAACGCATAACCGCGACTGACTGCTTCATAGGCTTCTTCAAAACTGCGTGAAGTCATTTTACCATCGACCCAACTATTAAAGTTGTAAGGAGTTCGCGATAAAATGAGCGGATGACGACCACCCCCTTTAGGTCGGTAAATATCAGTGGCCAGGCGCACCCCATCGCGCATCGGAATCATCACCTTCTGTTCAATTACAGCTATTTCAGCAAGCTTATAGTAAATCGGAAGTGTATCCTGCGCTTGCGAGATCAAAGTCATCATAACAAGTAGTGAAGCAAGAAGGCGATTTCTCATTGGAATATTTTTAGTATTTAAATATACGGAACTACTGCTAACGCCATCCCCTTTTGAGCTTCATTAAAAGTTCCATTGTTGTATACCAGGTTGCCATTTACAAACGTGTGCGTCACTTTGCTGTGAAATATTGTTCCTTCTAAAGGAGACCATCCGCATTTATATAAAACATTTTCATTTTCAACCATGAAGCTTGTATCTAAGTCTACTATAGTCAAATCGGCATAATATCCTTCACGTATAAACCCTCTTTTATCAATTCGATAAAGAATAGAAGGATTGTGACACATTTTTTCTACGATTTTTTCAAGCGATATGGCTCCTTGTTTATAAAACTCGAGCATTATATTCAAAGAGTGCTGAACTATTGGAGCCCCTGACATCGATTGAAAATAAGGTCTTTGCTTTTCATCTATTGTATGAGGCGCATGATCTGTTGTAATAATATCAATACGATCATCAAGCAATGCGTTTAGTAACCCTTTCTTATCTTTTTCAGTTTTAATAGCAGGGTTCCACTTGATTAACTTTCCAAGACGATGATAGTCCTGATCTGTAAACCAAAGATGATGAACCGAAACTTCCGTCGTGATATTTTTTTCTTTTAAGGGTATATCATTTCGGAATAAATGTGTTTCAGCTTCTGTTGACAAGTGCAGTATATGCAATCGTGCATGATACTTATTGGCAAGCTCAATAGCGCGTTTAGTAGCTTCATAACAAGCTTGCTCGCTTCTGATTTTTGGGTGAAACTCTACGGGCACATCTTCACCATATTTTGATCGATAGTACTCTTCGTTTTCTTCTATGATTGCTTCTTTTTCTGAGTGAATGGTGATGATTGATTTGCAATTAGCAAATAATCTTTCCATTATTGCTGGATTATCAGCTAGTAGATTTCCTTTTTTAGTAAAATAAAGTCCATCATCAGAGACACCTAAAAGTGTTGATGTATCTAACTTAATCACTTCATCTAAATTGTCAGCATTGACACCCAAGAAAAATCCAAAGTTGGCAAGTGATTTTTGAGCTGCTATTTGGTATTTTTCATTCAAGATTGCTAGAGTTAAAACATTAGGCAGGGTATTTGGCATATCAATAAATGAAGTGACCCCTCCTGCAACAGCTGCCTTACTTTCTGTGTACATATCTCCTTTGTGTGTCAGTCCGGGCTCGCGAAAATGCACTTGACCATCAATGATTCCTGGAAGGAGAAATTTAGCCGTTCCATCAATTACTAAAGTAGTTGAGTCAGCATGTAAACTGCCGATTTGTTTGATTTGATCATCTTCAATAAGAAGATCGGCTTTGATGATTTTTCCTTCGTTGACGATACTAATATTCTTGATAAGAGTTTTAACTGGCATAGTACAGTTTTCCTAGTACGATTAAAATATGGCTTTTATGACCATAAAGTTATGGCTCGTTTATTGAACAATTCTCCAATTTCCGTGTTTATAAATACATAATCATTAGCCATACGCCTATTTATGCAACAAAGATTTAAAAATTCCATTTTAGCTCTATTTTCTATACTAGCAGGAGCTATTACCATTCAGGCGCAAGTAACTGGAGCGATTGGAGGTACAATTGTCAATCGAAACAATCAGCAACCGCTGTCGGGGATTACAATTGAGGTAAAGCCTGGAGAGAAGAAGGGCGTATCGGACTCTTTAGGCAATTTTCGTATTGCAGGCATTCAACCAGGTAGTTATTCTATTTCATTTTCAGCAGTGGGCTATCAGAGTAAAACGATAAGTAATCTTGTATTAACCAGCGGAAATGAAACCAGCTTACAAGTAGAATTAGAGCCGGAGATAAAGCAATTGAGTACAATTGTAGTGAGCAGCCGAAAAAATACAGCAAAGGTGGCTACCATTGAGAGTCCGCTAAGTATTCAGCGGCTCACTACTGAAGACATCAAAGCAAATCCTGGTGGAAATTTTGATATCAGCAAAGTGATTCAATCCCTACCAGGTGTAGGCGGTGGTATTGGCGGAGGTAGTTTTCGTAACGATATTATTATTCGTGGTGGATCGCCTAGTGAAAACGTTTTTTATTTAGATGGAATAGAAGTACCAATCATCAATCACTTTAGTACCCAAGGCAGTGGCGGTGGACCGCAAGGAATTTTAAACGTAAGCTTTATTGAAGATGTACGATTAAGTACTTCTGCATTTGACGCGCGATATGACAACACCTTGAGTTCTGTATTTCAATTCAAACAAAAAAATGGAAATACAAATCGTGTACAAGGAAACTTTCGATTGAGTGCTTCCGAGGTAGCGGCCACTTTTGATGGCCCATTGTCAAAGAAAACAACTTTTCTAGCTTCTGCAAGAAGAAGCTACTTACAATTATTGTTCAAAGCATTAGACCTTCCAATAAGACCTAATTATTGGGATTTTCAATTCAAGACTACGACCAAGATTGATAAGAAAACAACATTAACATTTTTAGGCATTGGTGCCATTGACGAATTTAAGTTTGCTGCGCCTAGAGAGGCAACACCCGAAAAATTATATGTGATTAATTCTAATCCGGGAATTAATCAGTGGTCGTATACAATTGGTGCCACTTTAAAGAAATTGACGAGCAAAGGTTTTATTAACTTTTCAATTAGCAGAAATACATTAGATAACAGAGCGGATAAATATTTAAATAATGATAAGCCGTTGGAAAGTGAACGTACTTTTCGTATTCAGAGTAACGAAACAGAAAATAAACTACGGCTTGATATCAATAATACATATGGAGATTGGAAATTGAGCTTTGGCGCAGTAGCACAGATTATAGACTTTGACAATAACTTCTTTCAGGTTTTTCGCCAACCCGTAAAAGATGCGCAGGGTAACATTATACAGCCTGGGATAACTTTCAACTACAACAGAGAATTGAACTTTTTACGATATGGAACATTTGCGCAAGTGGGTCGTAGAATTTTCAATAACCGCTTAGGTCTTAGTGTAGGAGTAAGAGCCGATGCAAATACGGCTAAAAACAGCAACAAAAATTTATTAAACCAACTAAGTCCTAGAATAAGTGTTAGCTATGCAATCAATGACAAATGGAATGTCAGTTCCAGTTATGGATTGTATTACCGACTTCCTTCCTACACGCAACTTGCATTTTTGGGGCAGAATGGATTTACAAATCCTGGCGAATACATCAAGAGTACCCATTGGGTGGGAGGATTTGAATTTTTACCCTTTAGCACCACACGTTTTACAATTGAAGGTTTTTATAAAAAATATAATAACTATCCTATTAGTATCCCTGATGGAATTAGTTTAGCAAACAAGGGAACCGAGTTTGGAGCTGTTGGCAATGAACCGGTAACACAAGATGGAAAAGGCAGAGTCTGGGGAATTGAATTTTTTGCGCAGCAAAAACTAACCAAGCGCTTTTTTGGTGTACTTAGCTACACATTTTACAAAAGTGAATTTACCGGAGCAAATGGACAATATGCGCCTGCAAGCTGGGATAATCGTCATCTAATTAGCACAACTCTTGGATATAAATTAGGACGTAACTGGGAGCTTGGTCTGAAATTTCGATATCAAGGTGCGGCACCTTACACCCCCTATAATTTAGAGCAGAGTCAATTAAATTATTTAACCTTAGGAACAGGCGTGTTTAATTTCAATGCGATAAACTCCTTAAGACTACCAGCATTTCATTCAGGAGATCTTCGCATTGATAAAAAATGGAACTACCGAAACACAACACTCGATTTATTCTTAGATATCACTAATTTCTATTCTTCAAAAAGCACCGGAATTCCATTTTACACATTTAAACGAAATGCAGATAATACTGCGTTTTTAAGTACGAATAGTAATCCAGTACAACAAGATGGAAAAAATGCAATTCCAATATTATTAGATGATAGCAATGGAACACTCCTGCCCACTATTGGAATTATACTTGAATTTTAATTGACTAAGTTTCTATAGACTTAATAAAATCTCTTGTATATTAACAATATGAAAAAAATAATATTACTGGGGTTGACTACTTTAATATTAACGGGGGTGGTGAACGCACAAGCAGAGGAAACAGCAGTAAAACTAACCATACAAAGACTATTTGATGGCATGCGAAATGCAGACTCTGCTGCCATTCACGCAGTTTTCGCGCCTAATGCAATCATGCAAACCATCACTAGTAGTAAGGAAGGAAGCACTATTGTTAAACAGGATCAAGTGGCAAATTTTGCATCCTTTGTAGGGAAACAATCAAAAGGAGCTGCCGATGAGCAAATTGTTTTTGAAAATATTAAGATAGATGGCAATCTAGCAATTGCATGGACTCCCTATCGTTTCATTTATAATGGAAATTTCAGTCATTGTGGTGTCAACTCTTTTACCTTAGTTAAACTAAATGGGGAATGGAAGATTAATTATATAATTGACACAAGAAGAAAGCTGAATTGCGATTAAGCTAAATACTGCAATTTCTCATTTAGGCTCTATCAAGTCCCATAAATTTCCATACAGGTCTTTAAAAACAGAAACCATACCATAAGACTCTTGTTGAGGAAGCCTGATAAATTCGACCCCCTTACTTTGGTAATCAGTATAATCTCTCATAAAATCGTCGGTATGTAAAAACAAAAACACCCGACCTCCCGTTTGATTACCAGTCTGTAATTGCTGCTCGGCAGTAGAAGCTTTAGCAAGTAATAAATTACAACCGCTGCTTTGCCCACGAGGCTTCACAACCACCCAACGCTTTTCATCCGATAATTGAGTATCCTCAATTAACTCAAAATTTAAAACCTGAGTATAATATTGAATTGCTTCATCATAATCCCTCACTAAAAGACTAATTTGTACTAACTGTTGTGCCATTTATGTCAATTTTAAATTGACTACATTTATATTGATCGTCAAACATGAAAATATGAAAAAATCACTCGTTTTATTGGCTATTCTACTTGGATCTCTTTCTTGGATTAGCTGGAATAAAAATTCTTACACAGGAAATAATCGCACTAAAGAAGAAGTAATCAGCTGCTATAACATGGAAACCATAAACGCCTACCATAAAGAGGCGTCGTCAGTGCCATTTGCTCTTTTACACCAGAATGCAAGAAAAATTGAAAACTATCAGGAATTAGGGAAAATGATAAATTTCCAGACGGAAGATGGCAAAGAGGGAAGCGCTTACTTTATTGCAGCAAAGAAAAAAACAAATAACTGGCTTATCGTTATTCAAGAATGGTGGGGACTAAATGATAATATTAAAAAGGAAGCTGATACCTATTATAAAGACCTTGGTAATATGAATGTACTAGCAGTAGACATGTATGATGGTAAAATAGCTACCACTTCAGATAGTGCAATGAAACTAATGCGTGGAGCAGATATGAAAAGAATGGTTTCCATTATACAGGGAGCAATAGAGCATGCGGGAAAAAATTCAAATATTTATAGCGTAGGATGGTGCTTTGGAGGAATGTGGAGTTTACAAACCGCCATACTTGCAGGACCAAAGGCGAAGGGCTCAATCATGTTTTATGGAAGACCGGAATCTAATATTGAAAAATTAAAAACACTCAACTGTGACATTATTGGATTTTTCGGCAATAAAGATCAATCCCCATCACCAGTGGTAGTCAGCGAATTTGAAAAAAACATGCAAACCGCTAATAAAAAATTAGAAACATACAAGTATGAAGCCGGACATGGATTTGCAAATCCAAGCAATCCTAGTTTCAATGCAGAAGCTGCAGCGGATGCGTACAAAAAAGCAATTGCCTTTTTAAAATCACACAGTAAATAACTGAGACTGGGCTTCAACCATATAAACATAATTTAATCGCGTCTCTTCGCCGTAATAAGCCACTTGTTCTTCTCCAATTTTAATAGCTCCTAGTTTTTCCATTGCTTTTTGCGATCGAATATTTTGAGCACCAACATGAAAAATAACTCTAGGCACAAATTGAAAAGCATAGGTAAGCATTAAATGCTTTGTAGCTCTATTATAAGGCATTCCCCAGCATGTCCTTGAAAAAAAAGTATAGCCAATTTTCACCTCGCCCTTTTCTGGAAAAAAATCATAAAACCGGGTAGATCCAATAACATCCCCATTCATACTACTTATAAGAAATGCCCCTTTAGAGGCAAGTGCACCAGCGAAATAATTTTGAAAAACGTCTTTCTTATAGCGATCGGGGTTAGGGTGTTGTTCCCAAATTAACGGATCAGACGCCACTCGATATAATACATCAAAATCATCTTCCACCAAAGGCGTCAGTTTTACCAAATCATTTAGTAGGTGTTGAGGCTGCAGATCCATACATGCAATTGAATTAAAAGTGATGTTAGTAATGGTAAGATAAATTAATTAGCTAACTTTCTGAAAAATCAGAATAATCCAATGCGCTCAACATTAGTACTTTTTTTCATACTACTTAATTCAATCGTATTTGCACAGAAAGAACTTAAAGTTATTAGTCTAAAAGAAACCAAGCGTATCGAAACAACTCTTTCGGCAGATAATATGGAAGGAAGACGCGCCTTTACAAAAGGAAATGAGAAAGCGGCAGCTTTTATCGCAAAGGAGTTCCAAAAAATAGGTTTAAAAAGATGGAGTGATCACGATAGCTATTTGCAAACATTCCCCATGCTGAAAAAAGTCAATGCGAATAAAAGAGCTTCCTACTCATTTGATCTTTCGCAGGAGGGTGAAAAAGTACAACTATCAAATGTGGTAGGTGTTCTTCCCGGAAAGTCAAAACCAAATGAGTATGTAATTTTTTCAGGACACTTTGATCATTTAGGTATTAATTCCAGAAATCTACAAAACAATGACAGTATATATAATGGAGCAAATGATGATGCAGCGGGGATTACCGCTATGATTATGCTTGCCAAATATTTCAAGAAGTTGAATAACAATGAAAGAACCCTAATATTTGCAGCTTTCAATGCAGAAGAAATGGGTGGATTTGGAGCTACCTACTTTTCAAAAAAATTTGACCCCACACAAGTAGTTGCTATGTTTAATATTGAAATGATTGGCACCGAAAGTAAGTGGGGTAAAAACTCTGCGTTCATCACAGGATACGAAAAAACAAACATGGGTGAAATACTACAAAAGAATTTATCAGGGACCAACTTCACTTTTTATCCTGACCCCTACCCTGCCCAGCAACTTTTTTACCGATCTGACAATGCTACGCTAGCAAGATTAGGCGTACCCGCACATACCATCTCAACTTCTAAAATGGACAACGAACCAAATTATCACAAAGCAAGTGATGAAGTGAGTACGCTTGATTTGAAAAATATGAACGAGATTATAAAAGCAATTGCACTTAGCTCTAGGGGTATTGTTACTGGCAAAGAAACACCGACAAGAGTTGATACCTCATCGCTTAAAAGATGAGAAGCACAAAATTAAATAATCTTAAGGAGTGCTTTTGCAACTAGTAAATTTCCTGCATCATTTAAGTGAACTCTGTCAGTAGTTAAAACACCTTTGTCTGCATTTTTTTGATTATAAAGCTTAAGATAATCAACACACAACTCTCTTAAATCCACTAATTCACATTTTTTTTCTTTCGCTAGCAGACGAACGACTTCGGCATATTCATTTAAGTCAGCATCTTGAGGATTTTCATTATTTAATTTTTCCCCAATTAAAGTAGGTGTACAGAGAATGACACGAATATTATTTTTTTGAAAAAGAGAAACTAATGCTCTATAAAATTTTTCAAATTTATCTTTATCAGTACCCGTGCCAGATGTTTTATGCCAAACATCATTTATACCAATGTAAACTACAACTGTTTGCGGCTTTAAGTCTAGGACATCTTCCGGAACTCGCAAGTACAAATCATAAATTTTATTACCACCAACGCCTTTTCCTATTAATTCATAGTTAGTAGACTTATTATTTAGAATTAATTGCTTTTTTATTAGATCAATATATCCACCAGGATTTACACCCATTTGGGTGATAGAATCACCAAAAAATATTACTCGATTCTTGGGTGGTGTAATAAGTGTGAAAAGCGACATTATAGTTATAATGAAAATTGATTTCATATGTTTTTATTAATTCGGTTATAGATTTCAATACAAGAACGTACGTTATGGTAAGGGCACTTCCAAAAACCAGCCTTTGGTAAATCTAAAACCTCATTTTTTTCATTTACTCCCCAAAACCATTCACCATTAGTACGATCACAGATTTTTGCCTTTATAAATTCCCATGATCGTAAACACTGAGCCAAATATTTTTCATCTTTTGAAACTTCCCAGGCATTGTAAAAGCCAACCATAGCTTCTGCTTGTACCCACCAATGTTTTTCTTTATTTAAATGATTAATAGAATAATCAAACTCATAAAACATGCCTCCATCTTGATCTACAGCTTTTAAAGCATTTGTTGCCATAGATAAAATCAAGTTAGTAAATTCTTGCTTTCTATTTTCTAAACCTTGGACACTAGCAGCCTCTAATAACAACCAAGAGCACTCAATATCGTGACCAAAACTTTCAATAGCACCTACAGTAGACCAGTCTGTATTAAAATATAAATGCTGCCGAAAAGTATCCTTATTAATAATTGACTGCTTAAAAATAGTAAGTAAATTATTGAGTGCTTGAATTACTCTCTTATCAGGATATGATTTTGCAAGACGTGTATACGCTTCTAAAATATGAAGATGCGTGTTCATTGATTTTGCAACATTTGGATCTTTTTCACTCAGTCTAGCGTCAGTGATCATTGACCAATCATGACCACAAGCATCCCAATAGCCTCCATATTTAAAATCATACCCCTTCTCTTGAATTAAATTGAATAATTCTACTGCTTGCCGTAGAACTACACTATTTTTAGTTGCATCAGCATATTCTACTAATCCATATAATACAAATGACTGGCCATAAATTTGTTTGTGACTTTGGATTGGTTGTCTGTATGAATTAATCGACCAATAATAACCGCCATAATCTTGATCGTAAAAATATTTTATTAATTCTTTATAAGCACAATCAGCCATTTCTAAATAAGCAATATTCTTTGTATTTCTATAAGCAACAGAAAACGTCCAGAGCATTCTGCTAGTTAGCACAAGTCCTTTTGGAGCTTTTTCATTTATTTCATTTTGTAGATTAATCTCGCCATAAAAGCCTCCAGCCGGATCTTTCATATGCAATAGCCACCAATCTAAAATAGAATGTAGCTCGCTTTTAAGCTCATTACTAAATGCAAATAAATTATACTCAGCCATTAGCCGTAAATTAATTCAACTTAATGCTGGTTATTATCAATCAATCTGTTGATGCGGTCAACAGTCATTGCCGATCGTAAACCATCAGCGGGCGTATTTACAACATAATCGATGAGTCGATCTAATGAACTCCTTGCCACGTGTACGCGTGTATCCGATGAAGCATAATAAATAAACACATTTTGCTTGTCATCGACAGCCCAGCCATTAGAGAAAACAACGTTAGAAACATCGCCAATACGTTCCTCACCTTCGGGTGCCATAAAATATCCTGCAGGCTTATAGATAACCTTTGTAAGATCAGTAAGATCAGTCATGAATAGGTATAGCACGTACCGTAAACCCGCCGCTGTGTTTCTCACACCATGTGCCATATGCAACCACCCTATACTAGTTTTGATTGGTGCAGGTCCTAACCCATTTTTAAGCTCATAGACTGTGTGATAAACTTTTTTATCAATGAGTATTTCTTCATTAATGATAGGTTGAGTGATATCAGTAAGCAACCCAAAGCCTATACCACCGCCATTGCCAGCTTGAATAAATCCATCCTGAGGGCGCGTATAGACTGCATATTTGCCATTTACAAATTCGGGATGCAAAACGACATTTCTTTGCTGGGGTGAAGGAGTCACTAAATCTGGAAGTCTTTCCCAAGTCAAAAAATCCTTTGTACGTACTAGTCCACTCTGGGCTATTGCTGCTGATTGATCAGCTTCTGATGCAGAATTATCTCTCCGCTCTGTGCAAAAGACGCCGTAGACCCATCCATCTTCATGATGCACAAGTCGCATGTCATATACATTAGTATCTGGATTATCTAACTCAGGCAATTGAACAGGTCGGCTCCAAAACTGAAATTGATCTATACCATTTGGGCTTTCAGCAATAGCAAAAAATGACTTTCGATCAACGCTTTCGACTCGTGCAACTAATATAAAACGACCTTTCCAGTATATGGCCCCAGCATTTAAAACAGCATTAATACCTATTCTCTCTAACAAAAATGGATTTGTAGATTTATTTAAATCAAATCGCCATGTTAAAGGAATATGTCTGTCAGTTAAAACTGGATGCGCATAGCGCTCATACCAACCATGCTCTTGAAAAATGGGCTTATTTACCAAATTAAAAAGTTCCTTCTGGCTTTGCTGAAGTTTACCTAATCGATCATCAAAATTTATTTCCATATTCTACCAATTAATTCATATTTCATTTAATCTTCTAACCTGTCCCACCATGTTTTTTTAAGAATTAGTACTATAGCTGCCAACACCACTAGTGTAATAAATAAAGGAAGTTTCATCCATAATACTACATACATGGGCAATATGGTAAGACAACACTGGGCGATAATTCCTAATGAAACATTAAATAAATCCAGTTTCATATTCTTGTTAGCCAGAAAACTTGGATTTTTTTCAATTACACGCGCATGAACAGGTTGCCACCAACCCCATGGTCTAACTGTAGTATAAAATTTTTCTAATACATCCCATGCTGTAGGAGGTGCAGTAAATGTTCCAATTAAACAACCAGCAATAGAAATAAGAAACAATACAGGCCATATATACAAGAATAGACCATCATAAATTTTTAAAAAAACAAGTGCTGCAATGATTCCACTAGCCATACCCCAAAAAAATCCATTTGCATTGAAGCGCCACCAATACCACTTGAATAAATTTGCAGCTATATACCCACCATAGAGTCCTCCAACTATCCATTGCAAAACACTATTTACATCCTTCGCAAAAAAACCTAAAATAATGCCAATGGTCACTACCACTATTCCTGTCAAATAATTAGCTCTCATCACAGTTTTATTAGAAGCACGAGGGTTGATATATTTCAAATAAATATCATTAATTATATACGCCTGCGCTGCATTGAGTGTACCAGAAAAGGTGCCCATAAATGCCCCGAGTAAGCCCGTCAATACCAATCCTAAAATTCCTACTGGCAAAAATTGATTGATTGTTACTGGAAGAATTTTTTCAAAATCTACTCCTTCTGTACCCTCTAATTTTAGCTGAGGAAAATACAACAAAGCAAGAACCGTTAAGCCTATTACCATAGAATAACGGACCGGAAGTAAAATAATTGAAACAAAGCCCGTCATTTTACTTGCATCTTTTGGAGAGCGTGTTGAAAGTACTTTTTGCATATCATAATTAGGAGCAGGACCTGCCAGACTTGCAAATACACCTTTGAACAACATCATCATAAAGAAAATTCCAAACAGTTCGAAACCATCATTCTTTATTTTATCATTTGCAGCAGGGACTATTGAAGACCAATCAAGATCTAAATGCGCACCAAAAAAAGGATCGAGCCAACCCTCTGGAACTGTAATACCAGTGTTCCCTTTACTATGTAAAGTGAGCATCGCAATGACAGCAATTGCAATACAAGCAACAGTCATTATCATATATTTGATAAAATCTCCCAAAACAATGCTATGCAACCCTCCTATAATTGAATAAAACATAGCAAAAAGTGTAAATAGAATTCCGTAAAAATGAGGAACATAGTCTGCGTGTAAAGCAAAAGGCAAGTATGGGGAGAGTGTTTCCCAGGGAATAAATATTTCAATAAACTTTCCAAGACCAATAAAACCATATGCCAAAAAACCAAAACAACCTATTAAAGCAAAAACAATAACTACAAAATGAGATTTACTTGCTGCCGGGCCAGATGTTCCAAAACGCGTTCCTAACCACTCAGCGCCCGTATTTGCATTAGAGCGACGAAGCCATTTTGATAGAAACATCATCATAAATACCTGATTAAATACAGGCCATAACCAAGGTATCCAAATACTTTTCAAGCCATACACAAAACAAAGGGCAACCATCCACATAGTTCCACTAATATCAAACATATCACTAGCGTCACTCAAACCAAGCATGTACCATGGCATCTTTTTTCCACCCATCAAATAACTCTCCTTGTCCTTACTAGCACGCTTTCGCATGATAATCCCTATGACTACCATTGCAACTAAATAAACTGCGAGGATTGCAATATCAATCCAATGAAGGTTCATGCTCTATTTATAAATTTTAAATTGTCGTAAACCACTTTCAAAAAAAATATCAGAAAGAGTATTAAATTTTTTAAAATCTGGCGCAGAAATCTGTCCAGGGTAAGGTGCATAATAATGCATCCTCTGTATAGAGGGCATATAACCATGATTACGCCAAACTAAGACATACGATAAGGGATATTTTTTCAATAGAGGATAAAGTGTTTTCGTCCACCAAGTGGAACTAGGAATACCCTCAAAACCAGTTTCCGCCAATGCCGCTGGTTTATTTTTAATAGTAGCTAACCGATTTAAAATAGATAACTGCGCTAATAGAATCTTATTAAATGTTGAGTCAGAATACTCAAATTGATAACGATCAAAACTCAGCAAATCTGCCCACTCATCACCTGGATAGCGCTCAAGAAACTCACTATCAGAATTATAGTCGGCAGTATTATACACATAAACTAAATGATGCAAGTTTTTCTTGTCTCTCAAATACGCAAGCGTGAATTGCCATAATTGTTTGAACTCTTCAGCAGTAGAAGTGTTTTTACACCACCAAAACCAATTGCCTGTTAATTCATGAAATGGCCGAAATAGAATTGGTATATAAACCCCTTCTTTAGTCTTTAAAGAATACAAAAAAGAAGCAACACGATCTAACCAGCCAAGATATTGTTGATGTTTCTGACCACCAGGTAATATAGCAGCAACCGTACCGTGAGTTGTATCCCAAGCATTACCACCTGTTAAAGGATTAGGTGCATGCCAGCTGATCGTGATCAGTCCCCCTCTATTATACCCTTCAATAATATAGTCTCGCATCTTATGAAAAGGAACTCCATCAATATTGTAAACAGAATCTGATTCGATATTGGCGATATCCCAACCATAAAGACCAGGATATTCACCAGTTACAGACTTTATATCACTTTGACCATTAATATATTTCCATCCAACGCCATATGCCAAGTCATCTTGATGACCAAATACCACCCCTTTTTTTTGTATCGCAAATAAAGCTTTATACATCTTTTTAGTCTGCATAGTGGCACTTGTGTCAACAAGTCTCTGCGCTAAGACAACAGGGGGTAAAGTGAAAAAAAACAGGACCAGTAAAATACTGACCCTGCTAAAGTTTAAAAAAATAGTTTTAAAAATATTATTCATTAGAAAAGTCCAATATCGTCAACAAAAAACTCTTGTCGAAGCCCGCTAAACTCTTGAAATGTAATTGAAGTAAGAGTAGTTGGATTTCCTAAATTGATTAACGGAAGCTGATAGTCTATCCAACCTTCACGATCAAATGTTAGCGTAAATCCTGAAGCACTCACACCATTTAAAGTCACTCTCACTTTTTTTCCAACTGATGCAGCAGGAACAAATATTGAAAATTTTAGTGCATTATACCCTGCTATACTTACCGCAGGGCTTGCTTTTGATACCCGCAAAGCACCAAATGTTGATGTACAAGTATTTTTAATTGAAGTAGTACCTCTACGAACAGGTGTAGCATTAGTAAAGGTTGCTGTAGCACTGTAAGAAGTATTACTCCAACCAGTTGTCAAGACGTCGTCATATACAATATATCTAAAACCATATGCTAAATTGGAAACTACAGATCCACTAGCAGTAGTTACTGTAATGTACCCCCAGGTAACTCCAGCTGGCACACTAATTCGAATTTCTGTGCGGGTGCTAGAGATGATAGTTGCAGGAGTTGTCCCAATTAAAACTCCAGTTACACCTCCAAAATGATTACCAGTAATTGTAACCGTTTGTCCAGATGGACCGGCCATTGGATCAAAACTTGTGATTACAGGAGGAGGTTGTAAAATTCTGAAATTAAGAGTAGCTGAACCATATTTAGTGGTGACTGTAATTGGATTATTAGCAGGGTCAGGTAAAACTGTTGGAATTTTTACAGTAACGCTAGTATCATCGGCGTACAATAAAGAATCTGCTGCTAATACAGAGTTAAAATCAACTTGATACGTTGTTGCTAAATGCTCCCCTTTAATAATAATCCAATCCCCGTAATTAACTGTATTCAATGAAACTGATCGGTTGGTTAAAGTAGTAATGCCTGTTAATATAGGAGGACGCTTATCTTCGATTTTCTGCTTCTTACAGGCAGTAACTGCTGTAAGGCTGAAAAATCCAACTAAAAGAATCAGATTAGATAATAAACTTTTCATAATTAATTTTTAGAGTTAATACTACCAGCCTGGATTATTTCCTGTAATTGCCTGATTTGAATTAAGTTCAGCAAGTGGAATTGGAAGTAATAAGTTACGTAAGCTTCTCACTTTAGAGATATTATTTTGCCCTGCAGAAATCTTATTCATGACTTGCAAATAAATCCCCCATCTTAATAAATCATAACGACGAACACCCTCTAACACAAACTCCCTAGCACGTTCGGCAAGTACATAACTTCTAAATTGTTCTTGATTCATTCCTACTGGTGCAGGAGTAGCCGCAGCCCTTGTTCTGATAATATTTAGTTTATCATAGGCATCAGCATTAGGTCCTCCATTAACTTCATTTATTGCTTCTGCATAAATCAATGGTAGTTCTGCATAACGCATAAGCGGAAAAAAAGCATCACTATTAGCAACAAGTGGATCATTTACGTCAGCATATTTAATAGTATAAGCCCGGTTATCTGTTGTTCCATTATTGTTATAGGTGAGCCCGCCTACATTTTGATACAAGGACGCTTGCCAAGAAGGATAATAATAACGAACACCGGTATTTGTACTATAATTATGTGGCACACCATCTAGCACCCTCTTATCAGCATCCTCATAGTCTTGGTAATGGTTATTAGTAAACCAAACAGCACCTCTCCCAAAAGTAGATAATGCGGAAAAGTAAATACTTAGCTGATTCACAAATTGCGTTCCGGCAACAGACTGAAGTTGCCACATATTTTCCTGTTTATTACGACCTGCTTTACTCCAAATGTCTTTCCAATTAGTAAATAGAGTATACTCGCCACTATTTAATACCTCTAACGCTTTATCAGCTGCCTCTTGAAAATAAGCTCGAGAGCTAATCCCCTCTAATCCAGCAACAACCTGCTTATTATAGGTATAATAACCATTGTCAGTACCTCCTCTTACTATCAAATTAGCATTAGCAAGCGAACCTGAAGCCATGGTAAGATATACTTTTGCCAATAATGACTTCGCAAGTCCACGAGTTGCACGTCCAGGCTCACCAGCTTTACTATGACCTGCCGGAAATAAAAGTGTTTCGGCTTTTTTTAAATCATCAATTACAGCCTGATATGTTTCTTTAACAGTAGCACGAGGAATATTTGGGTTTGGATCAGCCGTTAAGGACTTTAATCGAATAGGTACTCCTCCATATAATTGCACTAAATGAAAATAGGCCCACCCACGAAGAAAGTAAGCCTCCCCTAAGATTCTTGATTTTACTTCTAAATCAATATTAGAATTTATCTTTTCTACATTTTCAAGAACAGTATTTGCTCGAGCAATAATGGTATAACAACCTACCCAAGGGCCATTGACGCCCCAGTAGCCTTGGGGATTACCTGCACCGGTGGTACCTAAAAACCAATCTACGCCTGAAACATGATCATCATCTAATATTGATAAACTCCACATGGGCTGCAAATACATATCCCAAGAGTAAAGAGCATTATACACTCCTGCGATTGCAGTTTTTGCATCAGATTCATTTTTATAAAAAGTATCAGGGGAAAGAAATGAAAATGTTTTTTCTTCTAGTTGCTTAGTACATGACGTAAGACTAATCACTAAAAGAAAAAAAACTGGTCTTAAATTTTTTGATAACTGTAACATATTAATGATTTGACTAGTTATTAGAAGTTACAACGAATTGAAAAATTATAGCTCTTAGTATTAGGATACCCACCTAGATCTACACCAAATAATGCTGGATTATCTCCATAACTATTCACCTCAGGGTCATAACCTGTATAGCGAGTGAGTGTAAATAAATTATTCCCACTTAATGCAATTCTGATTGAGCTTACGCCTTTGATGAGACCGGAAGGCAAAGTGTAGCCAACCGTAATATTTTTCAATCTTAAGAAACTACCGTCTTCAATAAATCGGTTAGAGAATAAAACAGCTCGCCAGTATTGACGAATAGCCTTTGGTGCAACTGCATTACTATTATCTTTTCCGGCAGCCCACGCTCCATCAAAAACTTCTTTGAGTACATTTTTACCGCCTCCCAAATTGGCATTGAACATAGTGTTCATATTAACAATATCATTTCCATAAACACCATTTATCAGCATGCTCACATCAAGTTTTTTATAAGAGAATGTATTAGTGAAGCCGAAAATAAAATCAGGATTAACATCTCCAATAAATGTTCGATCAGAAATTGAAATAGAGCTAGGATCATTATCAAGATTTCGATATTTAATTTCACCTACCATTCTACGAATGATATTATAAGGTTGATTAGTATATACTAAGTCATTTCTAACCTCGGCTTCATTGTCATAAAATCCATTTTCAACATACCCATAAAGTGCACCAATAGGGTAGCCAGCCACTTGAATAAAGGGAGCATCCCGCGTGGATATATTATTTGCAAACTGCTCTTTTACAGAACCTCCAAGACTTAATATTTTATTACGATTAAACGAAATGTTGAATTGAGATTTCCATTGTAGATCTGATTGCTTTACAATCGGGGCATCAATTGCAATTTCAAGACCCTTATTCTCTACCGATCCAGAATTTCTTAATTGACGCTGAAACCCGGTAGAAGCAGGAGTTGTAATAAATTGTAAAAGATCGTTTGTTTGTTTCTTATAAATATCAACACGAAGATTCAATGCCCCTTTCCATAAACCTAAATCTAAGCCACCATTAAAAGAAGTTGTGGTTTCCCAACGAAGTCCGGCGTTTGCTGGACCTGAAAAAACATCATCTGCTAAACCAGTTTGAACTACACCATTAAAGGGGTAATTATAGACAGCCAATTTTGAAAGTGAAGCATATGATCCAATACCCTGATTACCAGTTTCACCATAACTCAATCGTAGAATTAGATTACTGATAGTAGAAGACTTTTTAAGAAATGATTCCTGATGTATTTTCCAAGCAAACCCTGCAGACGAAAAGCCAGCCCATTTATTATTTTTTCCAAACTTACTGGACCCATCTTGCCTATATGCTAATGAAATAAGATAGCGATCACTATAATTATAGGTTGCGCGCGCTAAAAAGGAAATTAATGTTGACTGGTATTGGTTTGTAACAACTGGCAATACCTGCTCAGCAGCTTGTAAATTTTCATTCGCTAATAAATCATTGGGGAATGTTTTAGCTTCGGCACGAACAGAATTTCCACCAGTCCGTTCAAAGGTGGAGCCGGTTGTTACACTAACGCTATGTTTTCCTATTTTTTGTTGATAAGAAAGAATACTTTCTGAAACCAAGCTCGTCCACAAATTATCTGCTTTCAGGGCACTACCCTTAACACTAAATCCTTCGTATACAGTTCGAGGATAATATTGGTCTCTTGTGTTTGATCCGTAATTAAAACCCAGATTTTGTCTCAATTTAAAATGACGTAAAAAACTGACCTCTGCGTAATTTGATGAAAAAATATTCACCCCAGTCACTTTATTCAAAACATCCCGTGTATAAATCAATGGGTTTGTAATAAAAAAGCCTTCGCCAGTACCATCAAACTCTTCTTCTTTCTGAATAGTTGACGGGAATGTAAGTGCCGCTCTGATTACACCTGCACTTGCAGCATCTGATTTATCCGTACCAGTTTTAACACCATTCACTACAGTGTTAGAAATGGAAGTGCTCGTTCCCATTCGAAGAAATTTACCAATATTACGGTTCAGGTTAAAGCTTAATCCGATTTTTTGATAGTCAGAATTAATAATTGCACCATCCTGGTTGATATAATTTAAAGACAGGCTATGGCTACCTGCATCTGATCCTCCAGAAACATTAACAGTGTATTGATGAGTTAATGCTCTTCTAAAAATCGCATCTTGCCAATTGGTTGTTTGAGTCCATAATGTATCTAATTCTAAATCATTATAAGGTAGGGTATAGCTAGTCCCATCGTATATATTGGCATTTTTATAAGATAAATTTTGATATTCGGCATATTCAAAAGGAGTGAGAACTCTTAATTTTTTTGAAATTTCTGTAACCCCAATATTAATATTTAGCTCAACCCTATCCTTTCCAACACGACCCTTCTTTGTTGTGATAAGCACCACCCCATTAGCACCGCGAGATCCATAAATTGCAGTAGCCGAAGCATCTTTTAAAATATCTACAGACTCAATATCAGCAGGATTTATAAAAGCCATTGCATTTAAGGTTTGCTTTTCATCGCTGCCAATACTACCTGGAGTTGCACCACTATGACTATTATTAAAAGGGACTCCATCAATTACATACAATGGCTCAGTTCCTCCCAAAAAGGAATTGGATCCTCTGATACGAATACTGATTCCAGCACCTGGAGCACCATCATTTTGTGTTACATTGACACCAGCAATTTTTCCTTGCAACGCCTGCAATATGTTTGTAGGAGATTCACGAATTAAATCCTCTCGATTTATTCGTTGAACCGATCCCGTTACATCCGCTTTACGAACAGCTCCGTAACCTATTACAACCACATCAGAAAGTGTAGCGTTATTAGGTTGCATCGAAATAGTCATTGAGGAGCTTTTTGGAATAGCTAACTCTTGAGTCTCCATCCCTACATACGAGACAATCAATAATTTTACAGAGGCGGGCACTTGGATTGTGAACTTTCCAACAGCATCTGAAACAACGGAAGTGGTTGATCCCTTAGCCTGAATTGTTGCACCGGCTAGAGGTTTTCCATTTTCATCAGAGACAGCACCTTTAATAGTTCGAGATTGTGTAAATGCGGTGGTGGTTAGTGCAAATAGTACCACCAGTAAGAAAGAAATCTTTTTTCTCATTAGGCAAGCAGTTGTTTAACCAAATATAATTCTAGACACGTACATTAAAATAATACTATTTTATCCTTTTTTTGTATTTTATTACGCTCATAAATCTATTTATTTAATCTGTCAGAACTTCCTCCTATAAATAAAAGAGCTTTAAATGATAAAAGACTACAAAACAGCTTTTATATTTATAATACTATTTTAACCAAATAATGCACCAAAATATCCTAAAAGAGATCACCCCACTTACGGCTAGTGACTGTTTTACCATATTTGAACGCACCAAGTCAGAGTTTGACTTCCCGCTTCATTATCATGAAGAAATGGAACTAAATCTCATAATTAATGCGAAAGGAGCCAAAAGAGTAGTTGGTGATCATGTTGGTGAAATAGATGAATTAGAGCTGGTGTTAGTAGGGCCAAACATACCCCATGTATGGAAAACTCACCATTGCACCAGTCGAGAAATTCATGAAATCACAATTCAATTCCACAAGGACTTGTTTGAAGAAAAAATGCTGAGAAGAAATCAGCTTCATTTCATAAAATCAATGTTTGAAAAATCAAATAAAGGGATTTTATTTTCTCAATCAACTACGCAACAAGTAACTCCAAGATTAAAAAATCTTAGGAGCAAGCAAGGATTTGATTCAGTTCTTGAATTAATGTCAATATTTCATGATTTATCCATATCGAGAAATATGCAATTATTATCAGAGTCGAATTTTAGTACCGTACAAGCAACATACAAGAGCCGAAGAATTGAAAAAGTGATGGAATACATGAGACTAAATTTTGATCAACCTATAGATCTTAGTCAAGTTGCAAAAATTGCAAGCATGACAGAGGTGGCTTTCAGTAGGTTTATGAAATCACAAACTGGTGTTGGTTTTATAGATAGCCTACTTGACATTCGCCTTGCACATGCATCACGACTTCTTATTGACACTCACCAACCTATAGCAGAAATCGCCTATAACTGCGGTTTCAACAATATTTCAAACTTCAATCGACTCTTTAAAAAAAAGAAGGGGTGTACTCCAAAAACTTTTAGGCAAGATTACACAACTGAAAACCGAGTATTCATTTAAAAAAATAACTATGAATAAAATATTTGTTATTGTACTAGTAATTGTCTTACAATTTCATATGTCAGCAATTAGTCAGCCATTTGTAAATGAAATTGAGCACTTCAAAAAAATGGATCTAGAAAAGCCCCCTCCTAAAAATCCAATTTTATTTATTGGAAGTTCGTCTTTTACCAACTGGAAAGATGTGCAAGACTATTTTCCAGCGTATACAATTTTAAATAGAGCATTTGGAGGATCCTCACTTCCTCACCTTATTTTATATGCAGAGGATATCATTTTTAAATATCATCCAAAGCAAATTGTAATTTATTGTGGAGAAAATGACTTAAGTGGGGGACCGCACATCACTGCAGATACTATTTTGCATAGATTCAAACAACTGCATACACTAATCAGAAATAAATTACCCAATATCCCCATCGTATATCTCTCCATGAAACCAAGTCCCAGCAGAGCAAAATATTTGGCAACAATGAGAGAGGGTAATGAAAAAATAGAAAATTTTATTCAAGATGTTCCAAATACAAAATTTTTAAATATTTACACAGCAATGCTAACAAAGGAAGGAGCAATAAATTCATCCTTGTTTTTATCTGATAGTCTTCATATGAATAAGCTGGGATATCAGATTTGGCAGCCTCTCATACAACCATTATTAATAAAACCTACAGTAAACTATTATAAGCCAACTAACAAACTTATTCGAATTTCAGGAAGGATAGACAACTCGTCACCAGAAACACCACGTCTTTGGGCGTCAGGCTCCTATGTAGAATTTAGGTTTAAAGGCGATAAATGCGAAGTAGATTTAACTGATGAGCAACGATGGGGTAACAATCAAAATATAGTAAGCATTATTATAGACAATGAAATAAAAAAACGTATAAAGCTGAAGGGCAAAAGATCAAAAATAGTAATTGCTGAAAACCTTAATCATGGTGTGCATCATGTTATAATATGTAAAGAAACCGAAAACGGAATAGGATATCTACAATTAAACGGTATTCTATGCAAAAATCTAGCACCACTAAAAAAACTACCAAAAAAAAGATTTGAATTTGTAGGCAACTCCATTACTTGTGGTATGGGTAGTGATGCAGAAAGTGTTCCTTGTAAAACTGGACAATGGTATGATCAGCATAATGCATGGAACTCATATGGTGCTATAACTGCTAGAAAACTTCAAGCACAATGGCACTTAACTTCTGAGTCAGGAATTGGATTAATAAAAAGTTGCTGCAATAAACCCTATGTAATGCCTGCCGTTTTTGATAAAATCAATTTAAATCGCGATAGTCTATCCTGGAACTTTTCTGATTTTATACCCAACCTTCTGATCATTGAATTAGGTCAAAATGATGGACTGCAAGACAGTAGTCTTTTTTGTAATGCTTACGTTAATTTTATTAAAAACATAAGAGGCGACTATCCTAAGGCAAAAATTCTTCTTCTAAATAGCCCAATGGCAGATGATAATTTACAGGCCTTTTTAGAGCGTTCAATAACCTCAATTAAAAAAAGTATAGTAGCTGAAGAAGGGTTTAGTATATATAGCTACTCATTCTCCAGAAGATATACGGGTGGATGCGATAGTCATCCCAGCTTGAGTGAACATAAGGAAATGGCAGATGAGATAATTGAATATATTAAAAACAACAAGTTACTAAAGTGATCTTTTTGCTCTCCCAAATAAGATTTGAAAAAATAGAGGAGCAATAAAAAGATAAACCACCCACCCTTTTTTTATATAAGCCAAGGGGATGATGAGTATATAAATAATAGTAGGCAAAATAATTCGCCAACACATATTATGATAGAGCGTTCTGCTCACTGTGGGATCAATAAAACGCTTTTCCCATGAGTAGACCAACATCGCTAAATGTAGTAAGCTAACTAATATGAGATTTAAACTATATACGATTATACTGATACTAGTATAGAGATAATTCGCTAAAAACCCAGAAGAAAAAGGGATCAAGCAAACAAACATCAAAAAGAAAATATTAAGCCAAATACTGAAAATATTTGTTTTAATCATGTGATGGTGATTAAAGTGGGTATCCACCCAAAAAGCGCCAACTACAATAAATCCTAAAAAGAAAATAAAGAGTTTAGGAATTATTTGATCAAGTAAAAACCGTTTAAGGTCATTTTCGTTTTCACCAGGCGGTATCACTAATGTAAACGATAAGATAGTAATAACAATTGCAAACACAGCATCTGTCAACGCTTGAATCCGATTCACATTCAGTTCTGTAAACTGAATAATTGTATCTTTTTTCATTATCACAATTTAATGTCGGGAAATAACTGATTATATGATACCCTAGTAAAGTCTGGATGATAACTGTCATTCAAAAAAATAGAGTAATCACTACATTACTATTAGTTTTTGTATATTGTCCTATAAACAAATTCTATGCAATTAAAACTCGTCTTATCTATAATTATCGTAGGCTTATTTGCTTGCAAAAACCCCAACCAGACTACGCAGCAAGCCAACTACCTTGATTATAGCAATTCAGATACAAAGCTGACAGGCGGAGCTAAACTCATTCCTATTAAAACCCCACTAGGTGAGTTTAAGGTGTGGACAAAGAGAGTGGGCAATAACCCTTCCATAAAAGTTTTATTTCTTCATGGTGGGCCCGGTGCTACCAGTGAATACTTTGAATCGGCAGACTCGTATTTTCCAGGAGCCGGTATTGAGTATTACTATTACGACCAGCTTGGGTCCGGTAGAAGCGATAATCCGGCGAATGATTCCCTTTGGGAAGTGGATCGATTTGTAGAAGAGGTAGAACAAGTTCGACTGGCACTACACCTTGATTCCAGCAATTTTGTTTTACTCGGTCATTCCTGGGGAGGAATACTCGCAATGGAATATGCATTAAAATATCAACAACACTTGAAAGGTATTATCATATCAAATATGGTCGCTTCAATTCCTGAATACGTTAAATATGCCAACGAAGTGTTGGGACCACAGTTACCACCTGAGATTCTTAAAAAAATACGTGCTTTTGAAGCCAAAGAAGATTATACGAATGCTGAATACCTTGGCCTCATTCAACAATACTACTACCCTGAACATGTTCTCCGCATGGATCCCAAAAACTGGCCAGAACCAGTTAATCGCTCTTTTGCAAAACTCAACTATCCCTTGTATTTAAAAATGCAAGGACCTAGTGAATTTGGTGTAGTAGGTAATGCAACACTAAAAAATTGGGATCGAACACAAGATTTGAAACAGATAAAAGTTCCTACTCTGGCCATTGGTTCAAAACATGATACAATGGATCCTGAAGCAATGAAAAAAATCAGTGAGTCCGTCCAAAATGGACAATTCCTATATTGCCCTAACGGAAGTCATATGTCTATGTATGACGACCAAGAAACATATTATACGGGTATCATTAATTTTTTAAAAAAGCTATAAAGACAAATGGCACTGCAACAAGAAATGGTTAGACAAGGTAACTTTCTATTTAGACATAGAGGTACGCTCCCCCTATTAATAATTATCCCAGCAATCATGCTTCGAGTCTGTAGCATTCATACAAATTGGCTACAGGAACATGCTGAGCTGACAACTTACACAGCTTATGGTATTTCACTAATTGGATTAATCCTTCGTTTTATCATAGTGGGACATGCCGCACCCAATACTTCTGGAAGAAATACAGAAGGTCAAATTGCAGATACTATTAATAGTGATGGACTATACTCAGTAGTGAGACATCCACTTTATTTGGGAAATTTTTTAATGTGGCTTGGCCCCGCACTTCTAACATTTCATGGTTGGTTTATTGGACTATTTGTTTTTATATATTGGATTTATTACGAAAGAATCATGTTAGCAGAAGAAGATTACCTACGTAACAAATTTGGAGAGCCCTATGAAAGCTGGGCAGCAGGGCGTCCCGCTTTTATTCCAGATTTATCAAAGTGGAAACCTTATCAAAACAAATTGATTTTTTATAAAGCATTATATCAAGAAAAAACAGGATTTCTTTGGCTAAACCTTATTTTTTGGATTTTCAATATTGCTGGCAACTTTAGCATAAATACCTCAGCATTGATGGCACAACCCTGGTCTAGTCTTTTATTTTTATCAATCGTTTTATACTTGATATTAAAAATAACAAAGCGATAATATTTCATTTTTAAAACATGTCTATGAAAATCCTACAGGAATTCAAATCTTTTGCCATGAAAGGTAATATTCTTGAATTGGCAGTTGCTGTGATTTTAGGAGGTGCATTTGGAACAATTGTTTCTTCGATGGTAGAAGATGTGATCACTCCCCTCTTATTAGCGCCTGCACTAGATGCTATTCATGCAACTGACCTTGATAAACTTGTATGGAAAAGTGTGAAATATGGAAAATTTATCGCAGCAATAATTAAATTTTTGTTTACTGCAGCTGTATTGTTTATAATTATACAATCTATTAACAAAGTTTCTAAGAAAGAGGCCGCTAAGCCTGTTCCTACTCCAGAAGAAATAACTTTATTACGTGAGATTCGCGATTCATTAAAGAATCGTTCTTGACAATACAGAATTTAGTCTCTATAATTTAAAGCAGGCTTTCTATCACCCAATAATGCCTTGTATTGATAGTCGCCTTTGAGTTTCATAAACTCTTCTTTTGCTTGTTGAATAAGCACTGGCTTAGTAAATAAGTCGATTGCAGTTAAAGCCATGGTCTTTGCTGCTACATTCATTCCCTTAGTCCCTATTTCTGTTCCTCCACACGCAACCGCTTGCCAACTATGCGCTGGCGTACCAGGTGCCCAGGTAGCTGCACGCAACCCAACTGTTGGTACGGCATAGCTTACATCTCCTACATCAGTAGAGCCACCACCTGCATCAAACTCTACTTTCAATGGCTTCACAGTAGCAGCATCAGAAACTGGAGGATAACTAAACGTAAAAGACTGTTGAATTTTTTCTGCAAATTCTATTTCACTTGGCGTATACGATACTCCACCCACCTTTTCTAAATTTTTCTGCATGGCTTCTGCCAGTGTTTTATTGAGTAACAAATCATGTGTACCTCCTATGATTTCGTAATTCATCGTAGTTCCTGTGCCTAATGCAGCTGCTTTTGCTGCATTAACTACTCGTTCAAAAATATCTTTTACTTGTTGACGCTTGGGATGACGTACATAATAATATACTTCGGCAAAATCGGGCACTACATTTGGCGCTTTACCTCCATTCGTAATCACATAATGAATTCGGGTTTCCTGTGGAATATGCTCCCGCATCAAATTAACCATATAGTTCATCGACTCAACCGCATCTAATGCAGAGCGCCCATTTTCCGGTGAGGCCGCAGCATGCGCAGACAACCCATTAAATCTAAATTTAGCTGAACTATTCGCCAACGCACTCATCATCGTTACAGAGTTTGCATTACCCGGATGCCAGTGGATCACAGCATCAACATTATTGAATAAGCCAGCACGAACCATATACACTTTTCCAGAGCCCCCCTCTTCTGCAGGGCATCCATATACTTTGATTGTTCCAGAAAACTTTTTTTGCTCAATGAGTTTTTTAATTTCTATACCTGCAGCCACAGATGCTGTTCCAAAAAGATGATGACCACAGCCATGCCCACCAGCTTTTCCCTGAATCGATTTTTTTTCAGCAACCGCCTCTTGCGCTAAACCAGGCAAAGCATCAAATTCAGCCAATATCCCAATAACAGGTTGACCAGACCCATAAGTTGCCACAAATGCAGTAGGGATCTCGGCCACTCCTGTTTCAAGGGTGAAACCTTCTTTTCGCAGGGTTTCAACAAATAAGGCAGAACTTTTCACTTCCTTGTATCCGAGTTCAGCATAGTTCCAGATCTGCAAGGCAATATCTTTATAAGAAGGATACGCGTTTTGTAAGTTTTGAATCACCACTGCCTTGAATCCTTCTTCGGGACTAGCTACCACTTTTTTATTTTGAGCTTGACTAACGTAAGCAAATAATGCTAATGCGGCAGTGAGGTAAAGTGCAGATTGTTTCATACTCATTATTTATGGGACACAATTTAGGAGTAAATAATGGTTTTCAAAATAGTAGTAAATTCATACAGTTACAACAAACCTAATCACTGTTCCATGATCAAGATTTATATTATCGGACTAGTCATTCTAGGAATTGCAATAATTCTAAATGGTTTAGCGGCTAAAATTGGTATTCTGAGCTGGTATGATTACTTAAAACTTATTATGAATAAAAATGATAGCACCCCTATTCGATGGTTTAATTATAGCTGGCTTTATTTTGTTTATCCCTTTTTGTTAGGAATAGCTAATAAAATGGGAGAGGTATTATATAATTGGATTACATCACTATTAAAATAATCACCATGACAGACACACTACGATATCCAATTGGCCGAGTGGCTTTTGTAGAGTATAACGAAAAAGCTAAAAATGATTGCGTGGCAGCCATTTTAGCAATGCCCCCCATGTTGGACTTTGCTGTAGAAAATCTAAATGATGATCAGCTACATATGCCATATAGGGAAGAAGGCTGGACCCCCAATCAAATCATTCATCATTTAGCTGACTCACATATAAATGCGTTTATACGTTTTAAATTAGGCATATTAGAAGAACATCCTACGATTAAACCCTATGACCAAAATAAATGGGTAGAAACAGTTGACGTAATGAATGTACCCGCCAACAACTCAATTACACTATTACACGCTTTACACCGCAGATGGTACGCACTACTAATCACATTAAACGAAAGTGATTTTATGAGAAACATTTATCATCCGGAACAACAAAGAGATATTTCACTTTGGGAAATCATACAATACTACGCATGGCACGGGAAACATCATGC
>JACCDU010539243.1_pt1 | contig 31591 bp, 25 predicted proteins | sample 7446081 | NCBI WGS metagenome assembly JACCDU01 (sample SAMN15323447, study PRJNA562643) | freshwater metagenome | isolation source: river surface water | place: USA:Blue River Watershed | collected 2017-08-17
GAATCGAGGTCGTGCCGACGCTCCACCCGGTGAGCGTGTGCGCCACCTCGGGCGCGAGTTTGCCCAGAGCGACGCCGGCCGCCATCGCGAGGAAGATCCACGCGGTGAGCCAGCGATCGAGAAAGGAAAGACGGCTCGCGACCGAGGCGCTCACGCCGACGCCTTTCCTTGAACGGCGGCGCGTTTCCGCTCGTCGCGACGCCCGTCCGCATAGGCGGTGAAGCGCTGGCGGATCTGGTCGCGCACCTCGCGGAACACGGCGAGCTGCTGCTCCTCCGTCCCGGTCGCATGGGCCGGATCGAAGAAGGGCCAGTGGTGACGATTCACCTGGCCGGGGAAAACCGGGCAGGCCTGGTCGGCGTTGCCGCAAACCGTGATCACCGTCTCCACGGTCTGCGCGGAGAACTCGTTCATGTGCTTCGAGCGGTGGCCGGAGATATCGATACCGATCTCCGCCATGACCTTGATCGCGAGCGGATGCACGTAGCCGGCGGGCTTGGAGCCGGCGCTCTCGACCTTAAACAGGTCGCCCGCCGCCGCGCGCAGCAGGCCCTCCGCGAGATGACTGCGGCAGGAGTTGCCGGTGCAAAGCACGAGAATGGTGGGTTTGTCGGTGTTCATCGGGAAATCGAGGAAGGCGTCTCAGCAGCAGCCTTGTCCGGGCTTGCAACACGAGGAGGCGGCGGAGGCGGGCGCCGTCAGGCAAAGCTCCTTGGCGAGGCAGTCGGTGTGTTTGCCCGCGACTCGGATCAAAAGCGCATCCGCGGCGGACTCGATCGCGGCGACCTTCACCTGCACGACGTTGCAGGCCTCGTATTCGAGCTCGACCGGCAGGTCGTCGGACCCCAGCACCGGCGCCGCGAGCTCGATCGCCTTGAGCAGCTTGCCCGCGGTGATGCGGTGGTCGGTGTCCTCCCCCACCCAGGTCTGGAGCAGGCAGACGACGCTCCGGCGCACGGTGCCGCCGCAATCGATGAAATCGCGCTGCACCCGCCCCACCTCCGTGACGTGAAAATGGGCCTCGATCGGCTCCCCGTCGGTCCAGACGACGGTCAGCGGCGACGCGGGACGAGCGGCGAGCGCGGCGCGCAATTCGGACAATCTCAGGGCATCGGAGGCGACGGAGGCGGTTGGCATGGTGAAAAGGTCAGCAGCAGCCCCGGGCGCTCGCGGCGGGCGTGCAGCCGAGATCGAGTTTGCCCAGACGCTCGGCGTCCTTCCGGAAGACCGCATCCTCCTCGGCGCCGGCGGCCAGGGTGGCGAGCAGCGCGTCGCGCGTCGCGTCGGGCTTCGCGGGCAGGGCGTAGCACATCCACTGCCCGGAGCGGGTCGCCTCCACGAGCCCCGCGGTCCGCAGCGTCGCGAGGTGCTTGGAGATTTTCACCTGCGGCTCCCGCAGCACCGCCTGGAAGTGGCATACGCACAACGGCCCCGCCTGCAGCACGCGGAGAATCCGCAGCCGGGTGGGATCGGCGAAGACACGATGGAGCCGGGCGAGGCGCATGCGCACGGACATGCCTATCCCGGCATATTCCGCAAGCGGTATATTCCCTGCGACGAATTTGTCACATGTCCGGCAGATAGGCCGGAAGCAGCTCGCGCAGCAGCAAGACCAGGTCGGGGTGGTCCTTCGCGGGATAATCGTCGGGCACGCGAAGGACGACGATCGGCAGGCCGGCGCACTCCTCGGGAAACCCCTTCCGGACGCGATCCGCGTGTTTGCGCTCCATGCAGAAGACACGGTCGGCCCATCCGAGATGGCAGGCGGTCACCTTGATCCGCGCCCCGTTCTCCGTGCCCGCGGAGCGCGCGTCGTAACGCGGATGGCCTTTGAACAAGCCCTCCGCGGTCGGGCTTCGCCACCGGTTGCGCGAGCAGAGAAAGAGAATTTTCTCCCGCGACATTTTCAGCGGGCGGCCGAACCCTCTTTCGCCCGGACGATAAGCTCGGCATGCAGGCGCTCGAGCTCGGGCGCGGGCACGCCGAGTCGCCGGGCGCGGCGCAGCGGCTCGCCCCAGATCGGTTCGAGCTCGAGCGGGCGTCCCGCCTGCCAGTCGAGCATCGTCGACGGCTTGTAACGCATGCCGCGGGTGCGCTCGATCTGGTCTTGGCAAAACGCGTCGGCGATCCCGACGCCCTCGGCACGGGCGATCGCCTGCACCTCGCCCATCAGCGCGCGGACACGGGCCTCGCCGGCGGGCTCGCGCAAGGTCTCGTCGCTGGTCACGCCCCCCAGCGCGACGCTGAGACCGTTGAACGGCACGTTCCACACCAGCTTGTGCCAGCGCGCCGCAAGCAGGCTGTCACGGACGCGGATCTTCACCCCCGCCTTGGAAAACACCGCGGCGACCGCGTGCGTGCGCTCGCTCGCCGCGCGACCGTATTCGCCCAGCTCGACGTAACCCGGCTCCGAACAGACGACCTCGCCGGGCGCCACGCGATTCACCGCCACAAAGCACAGGGCGCCGAGCGTGCGCCCCGCCCCGGCCACCGCGGCGACCGCCTCGTCGACACCGAGTCCGTTCTGCAAGTTCACCACCGCGGTCTCGGGGCCAAGCAGCGGCGGCAGCAGGCGGGCGAGTTCGTCGTTGGCCGTGGCCTTGAGCGCGATCACCACCATGTCGACCGGACCGATCTCCGCGGGCGATCCCGCCGCACGCACCGGCCCCGTTTCATGGCGCTCGCCCCCGCGGGAAAGCACCAGGCCGCGCTCGCGCAGGCGAGCCAGCTCGCTTCGCGCCAAAAACCGCACGTCCAGCCCGGCGCGGACCATGCGTCCGCCGTAGTGGATGCCCAGCGCTCCCGCGCCGACGATCGCGATCGATTGAATCATTCCCTATGCCTGCCCGCGCGGGCCCGCCGTGGTCAACCCTTCGCCGGCCTCGCTTTTTTCCAACGCCGCATCAGGCCACGGGCGGGCAGCAGCACGGCGAGCTGATACAGGCCGAGGGCGAGCAACATGCCGGCGCCGGCGTAGACAAAGCCCTCCACCGTCACCGGCACCGCCGGCTTGAAAACCTCCCAGGTGCGGGCGGCGATCCCGGCGTCGAGGTGGGAGAAAAACACAAACGGGCGCTCCCAGACCGAAGCCTCGCGCAGCGCCGTCTCCGTCGCGGCGAGCGACTCGACGCGCGCCTGCGTGTCGGCGATCACGCCGCCCAGCTTGGCGACGGGCTCCGCCGCCTGCGCCTTGGTCGTGTCGATGAGCTGCTGAAGCGTGATGCCGCTCTGCCTCGCCACCATCTCGTAGCTCGCGAGCTGGCGGCGGGCCTCGTCCAGGTGCCCGCCCAGCCGCTGGAGATATTGCTGGAAAAACTCGGGTGCCTGCGAAAGCCCCACCGCGCCGAGGACGCAAAGCACGCGATCAAGCAGCTTCTCGCCGAAGCGGCCGACAGGGCGAAGAGGCGCGAGCCAGGGGGAAGCGGGCATGCGCGAGGAAAAGCGGCTCCGGTCGCTTCGCGCAATCCTCTCAGCGGGCCTCGAAGGCGCCGTCGGCGCGCTTGGCGACCAAGCGCTTCAACTCCAGCATCATCAGGGTCGCCGAAAGCACATGGCTGGGCAACCCGCTCGCCGCCACCAGGGCGTCGGGCGCGAGAATCGCCCCGCCCGCGAAACAGGCCAGGACCTTGGCCTCGTCAGAGCCAAGACCTGCCGTGGCGCCGGCTTCGGACTTGGCCGACGCGGACGGGCCCTTGGCGGGAATCGGCGCCACGCCGGCCGCACCGAAACCGGCGAGGTAGTCGAGTTCGCCCAGAAGATCGTCCACCGAGGTGAGCAAGGTCGCGCCGTCGCGGATCAACTGATGGCAGCCCGCGCTGCTCGACTGGTCGATCCGGCCGGGAACCGCGAAGACCAGGCGTCCCTGCTCGCCGGCGAATTTGGCGGTGATCATCGAGCCGCCGCTCACGTCGCTCTCCACCACGACCACGGCGCGGCTCATGCCGGCGACGATGCGATTTCGCATCGCGAAGGACTGTTTGTCGGCGCGGCGCCCGAAGGGGAATTCGGTGACGATGGCACCGCCGTTTTCCTCGATGCGTCGATAGAGCCCGAGGTTTTCCGGAGGATACACGATGTCGATGCCGTTGCCCAGGACCGCGGCGGTGCGGCCACCGGCCTCGAGCGCGCCCTCGTGGGCGAAGGTGTCGATGCCTCGCGCGAGGCCGCTCACCACGCAAAAGCCGAGGCTGGCCAGGTCGTGGCCGAGCTTCTTCGCCGTCGCCTGCCCGTAGAGCGTGGTGCGGCGGGAGCCGACGATCGCCACGCACGGCGCGTCGAAGCCGTAGTCTCCACGTCGATACAATCCGAGCGGCGCGTCCGCCAGCTCGCGCAGCAAGGGCGGATAGGCCGGGGACCGGTTGTCCACGAAGACCGCCCCCGCCTGCTCCAGCCGCGCCTCCTCCTTCCCGAGGTCCACCAGCTCGCGCCAGCGCCGGAGATTGCCGCTGATCTTCGGCCCCACGCCCTTGACCTGCTCGAGCTCGGCGGCCGGCGCGTCGAAGAGACGCCGCGGATCGTCGCCGAAGGCCGAGAGCAGGCGGTTGGTCGTGATCGGACCGATGTCCGGCAGGGCGTTCAGAATCAGAAACGCCTGCATGACGGAGAGTTCACTCATGCGTCCGAGGCTCGCAGGGCCGGGGACAAGAAGTCGAGGACTTGCGTTAACCGAATCGCGACCGGTCCGTGAGCCCGCGCAAGAAGGTCCGCGGCCCGCCCGTGCCAGACCACGCCGCGCGCCGCGGCGCCGAGCGGATCGGCGGGGGTCTGGGACAGAAGGGCGCCGGTCAGGCCGGCCAGCAGATCCCCGCTGCCTCCGCGCGCCAGAGCCGGGCCGCCGAAAAAACTATGATAACGTATCGCCCCGGCCGAGCCCGGCGCGGCGCCTGAGGTCTCGATCCGGGTGACCGGCCCCTTTCGCACGACCACGGCGCCGGCGGGGATCGCGGAGGCGATGCGCGCGTATTCGCCCGCGTGGGGAGTGAGGATGCGCGGGGCGGAACCGGCGGCGACGATCTCGGGCTGCAACGCGTCGGCGTCGATCACGAGCGGCCGCGGCGACTCCCGCACGATTTCCTGGGCGAAGGTGAGCGTCTCGCGTTCGCGCCCGAGCCCCGGTCCGAGCACGAGGGCGGTGGCGCGTGAAAACGCCTCGCGGACCAGATGCAGGCCCTCGAGCGCAAGCCCGCCCTCGGGCGTCTCGGGCAAGCCGAGCCAGATCGCCTCGGGGACCTGCGCGGCGAAGGCCGGCACGAGCGATTCGGGAACCGCGGCCGTGACCAGCCCCGCCCCTCCCCGCAGGGCGGCAAGCGTGGCCATCAGAGCCGCGCCCGGGTAACGGCGCGAACCCGCCACGATCAACGGATGGCCGAAGTGCCGCTTGTCGCTCCGCGGCGGACGCACGCCGCGCAGGTCGTCCAACACGCCCGCGCCCAGCACCGCGTCGGTGGACGCGACGCCGGCCTCGAAAGGAAAGCCGAGATCCAGAAAACGCAGCCGCCCGGCTCCCGGCAAATCGAGGAGCGGCGACTTGGCGATGCCGGTGGCGTAGGTGAAATCGGCGCGAAAAGCGTCGGACGCGTCGAGGCCGCTCGGCAGATCGACGGCGGCGCGGAGCCGGATCGGGTGCGCGTTGACCCGCGCCAGCAAGGTCGCGACCTCCTCGGGCAAAGGCGGACGGAACTGAAACCCGAACACGCCATCTAGGCAGAGATCGTAGCTCGCAGCCCAATCCGCTCCCGAGGGCGACATAGTCCGCGCGCGCGGCGCCAGCTCGCGCCAGGCGCGGAGCGCCAGCGGACGGAGCGAGCGTTCGCCGAACGCGAACACGACGTCGACCAAGGCTCCGGGGTGGAGACTCTTGAGGTGGCCCGCGGCGAGCAACGCGTCGCCGGCGTTGTGGCCCTTGCCCGCGAGGACCAACACGCGCGCGTCGGCGGGAAAGCCACCGATCTCCTCGAAATCCGCGAGCACGCCCGCGGCCACGCCCTTCGCCGCCGCGCGCATCGCCGCCCACTCGCGCGCCTCGTCCCCGGCGAAAAAAGCCGCCTCGAACGCGCGGGCCGCCTCACAGCTTAGAATCGGAAACGCGCCGCGCATCGTGGGACGAGCATACGAGCCTCAGCCGGCTTTGACGAGCACGGCGACGGCCATCGCCATCGAATCGGTGTGGGAGAGCGTCAACATCACGCCCGACGCGCCGCGGGCGGCGAGAAGCGCCTCGCCCTTGGCGTCGAAGCGCACGAGCGGCTCGCCGCGTTCCCCGTGCACGACCTCGACCGAACGCCAGCCCAGCTCGGCGCCGATGCCGGTGCCAAACGCCTTCGCGACCGCCTCCTTGGCGGCGAAGCGCGCGGCGAGGAAAGGCGCGGGGGCGCGCATTTTCAGGCAGTAGGCTCGCTCGCCCTCGGTGTAGGTGGCTTCAAGGAAACGCTCCCCCTGGCGCTCCCAGACGCCACGCAGGCGAGCCACCTCGCAAAGATCGCAACCGAGGCCTAGGACGTGACCGGAGATCATCGGAAAAACGAGTTAACCACGAAACACACAAAAGACACGAACAGGAGCCGGCTCATATCAAGGCACCCTCATCGGTTCCCTTGTTCCGCTTTCGTCTGTTGTGTGTGTTTCGTGGTCGGAGAATCGGTGTCAGGCCACGGGATTCATGCGCGCCTTCATCTCGCGCACCGCCTCCTCGATGCCGGTGAAGAGCGCGCGGCTGATGATGCTGTGGCCGATGTTGAGCTCGTGCACGTGCGGCAGGGCGCGGATCTCGGCGACGTTTACGTAGTTGATGCCGTGGCCGGCGTTGACGACCAGACCGGCGGCGTGGGCGCGCTTCGCGCCGTCGACGAGACGGGCGAACTCCTCCGCGCGCTTCGGCGTGTGGTAGGCGTTGGCCCAGGCGCCGGTGTGCAGCTCGATCCAAGGCGCGCGCAAATCGGCCGCGGCGTCGATCTGGGCGGCGTCGGCGTCGATGAAAAGACTCACGGTGATCCCGGCGGCGTGCATCGCTTCGCAGACGGCTCGCACGCGATCACGTTGACCGACGACGTCGAGACCGCCTTCGGTGGAGATCTCCTCGCGGCTCTCGGGCACGAGGCAGACCGACTCGGGTTTCACCCTGAGCGCGAACTCGGTCATCGCCGGCGTGCAGGCCATCTCGAGATTGATGCGCGTCTGCGCGACCTCGCGCAGGCGGAGGACGTCGCGCTCCTGGATGTGGCGGCGGTCCTCGCGAAGATGGATGGTGATGCCGTCGGCCCCGGCCCGCTCGGCGAGGGTGGCGAGCGCCACGGGATCGGGTTCGACGGGACCGCCGACGGTGGCGGCGTAGCCGCGGTAGCGGGCCTGGCGCACGGTGGCGCAGTGGTCGATGTTGACGCCGAGGAGGATCATGGGAGGGCGCACCCTACGCGGCCGCGGCGCTTTTTAAACCGGATTTTTCGGCTGGCCCGCCGCGCGGCCGCGGGTGGTAGTGCCACCCCATTCAACCGTGAGCACCGTCCCCGCCGCCTCGTCCCGCCCGCCCCGCGAAAACATCTTCGCCAATCTGGTCTGCACGATCGCCGTGCCGGCGCTGGTCCTTTCGAAGCTGAGCGCGCCGGAGCGCCTCGGACCGGCCCTGGCGCTGGTCCTCGCGCTGGCCTTCCCGGTCGGCTACGCGATCTGGGATTTCACGCAGCGGAAGAAGTTCAGTTTCATCGCGGGCATCGGCTTCGCGAGCACGCTGCTCACGGGCGGCTTCGGGCTGGCGCGGCTGGACGGTATCTGGTTCGCGGTCAAAGAGGCCTCGGTGCCGCTGGTCATCGGCCTGATGGTGATGCTTTCGATGAAATCGCGCCGGCCGCTGGTGCGCGAATTCGTCTACAACGACCAGGTGATCGACGTGGCGAAGGTGGACGCGGCGCTCGCCGAGCGCGGCGCCTCGGCGGAGTTCGAGCGCCTGCTCGCCCGCGCCGGCTGGCTCGTGGTCGCGTCGTTTCTCGTCAGCGCGGCCTTGAACTTTCTCCTCGCGCGCTGGCTTCTGACCGCTCCGTCCAACACGCCCGAGTTCAACGCCCAGCTCGCCAAGATGCAGCTCTGGAGCTGGCCGGTCATCGTGGTTCCTAGCACCGGCATGATGATGCTGGCCCTCTTCCGCCTCTTCGGCGGCATCAAGCGCCTCACCGGCCTCGAGATGGAGGAAATCCTCCACGCGCAGGCCGCGCCGACGAACAAGCCGGACGAAAGCCCGAAGAGCTGAGAACACCCGCGAACGCGCGAGCGCCCGCCTCCGAATTCAGGGCAGCTCCGGCCAAGCCAGGATGGAGCCGTCGCGAATCACGCGGGTGAACGCGCTGCCGTTGGCGCGCTGCCAGGTGATCGTGAGATCCCAGACATCCGGCGCGTGCGAGGGCAGATCGAAAAGAGCGTGCGAGACCGTGACGGGCAGACGCCCCGAGGACAGATGCTCCATCATGGCGCGCGTGACGTTGATCCGCTGCGACGTCAGCCCGTAGCGCGCGTCGATCACGTAAAGGTCGTTGCGAGAACAACCGACCTGATCGATGAACGCCCCCGATCCGTTCACCTGATTGGCGAGTTCGCCATGCGGTAGCAGCGTGTCGGACCGAACCCGCGAAAAGGCGTGGTTGTCCACCTTCACCCATTTGGTCCCGCTGCCATCGAGCTCCCCCAGAAGAATCCAATATCCCGTTTCCGCCTTCGCGATGCGCGGCCCGATCGCGCCCACCGCGTCGGGCGCCATCCAAGACTCGCCGCCCGGAATGGTCAGCTTGGTGCGCACATACCAGACGCCGGGCAAGGTGGTCGGAATCGTGCCGCTTTGAAACGCGCTGTTGAGAAAACCCAGGTTCTCGGGGTTGAGAAAGCGCGGCGGCAGGCGCAACAAAACGCCGTCGACGGCGCGGCGCACGATCCCGTCCGTCCCCATCCTGGCCACCAAGGCCCCCTCCAAGGTTCGGCCATCGGTGGACGTCCACACCCGAGGATCCATCCACACCGCCCGCGGCTCCTCGATCTTCGGCTCGGGCGGCTTGCCGCCTTTGCAGCCCGCCAGAAGTCCCGCCATCAGGGCCGCACCGAGCGCAAATACCGGTAAAATTCTCATGAGCACACACGCTAAGTATATTCACGAACACTGATGACAATTTGTTTTTTACGTTCCGGCTCTACCCCGTTGCCCTTGGCCCGCTCCACCGCACGCTTGCCTCATGTCTTTCGCCGCTTACCTCCGCGCCGGCTCCGCGATCTTGGCTCTCCTTTTTCTCGCCGGCTGCAGCACCTTCGACCGCCGGGCCCAGGAGAAATCATCCGTTTTCGCCACCTTGGACGCCGCCACCCAGATCCGCTTGGAAGCCCGGCGGATCGAGGTGGGCGACACGCAGGACATGGTCTACATCGCGCTCGGCCGGCCCGATCAAAAACGCGAGCAACTGGACGGCGCCTCGCGCACCACAACCTGGGTTTACAGCGCTTACTGGCAGGAATACCAAGGCACGCGTCTCGTGGGTTACCGACGCCAGGTGATCTATGATCCGGCCAGCAAAAGCTACCGCGCCTACAGCGAGCCTGATTACCAACCCGTGTATGCCCCACGCGTGGAGGATCGGCTGCGAATCACGTTCCAAGAGGGACGCGTCAGCGTGATCGAACAGGCCCAATCCGGCCGAACCTCGTCGCCGTAAACGGCGAAAATGGGAGCGCTGCCGGCAAGAGGCCCTCCCTTTTTCCCCATAAATCGCCGACGCACGGTCTCCTCACAACCAGTGAGTTACATCAGCGCCGCCAAAGCCGACTAGGGTAAAAACCGGGTAATTTAACTCATTTTTACCATCGCATTGATAAAAGGGCCCAACAAGGTGGCGCGGTGTCGTTGATGCCGGACCCCATCGCCGCCCCTCGTTTCATCCTCGGTATTGGCGCATCGGCCGCAGGGTCGAAGGCCTTGGAGGATTTCATGACCGCGCTACCCCCGCGCACCGGGTGGGCTTGCGTGATCATACCGCCGGGCGCCGACGGGGACGGTCTCGAGGAAACCATTTCCCGCCGCACCGCCCTCCCCGTTCGCGCCGCCACGGACGGGTTGCCGCTTTGCGGCGACGCGGTCTATGTTTTGCCCCCCGGCAAGCATCTCACGGTCCGGGACGGTTTTCTTGAACTGCACGCCGAAGCTTCCGCGCCGCGCGACACGCACGGACCGATCGACTCGTTTTTGCACTCGCTGGCCAAGGACGCCGGGCCTCGCGCCGCCGCCATCATCCTCTCAGGGGAAGGCCGCGACGGAGTGGACGGCGCGCGCGCCGTCGCCTCGTCCGGAGGACTCGTTCTGGCCCAGGATCCCGCCACCGCCGCCTGCTCCGAGCGCCCCAAGGCCGCCATCCAGAGCGGATGCGTGCGCGCCGTGCTGCCGCCTTCGGCGATGCCGGAGGCTCTTCTCGCCGCGCAACGCCCGCCCACCGCAGGGGAAAACACCCCCACATGCGAATCCGTGCGGGCCCACCACGGCCCCGTGCTGGAACTGCTCCGCGCGCATCACGGGCTCGATTTCGCCGTCTACCGGCCGGGCACCGTCGACCGTCGAATCCGTCGGCGTATGGCGCTCCTGGATTGCCCCGACTCCCCGGCCTACGCGGCGCGCCTGCGCGCCGATCCGGCCGAACTGGACCATCTTCGCCATGACCTGCTCATCGGGGTGACCGAATTTTTCCGCGAGCCCGAGTCCTTCGCCTGGCTGGAAACGGAGATCCTGCCCGGCCTTTTCCGTAGCCCGGGCCGCGAAGAGTTTCGCGCCTGGTGCGCCGGCTGCGCCACCGGCGAGGAAGCCTACTCGATCGCGATCCTGCTCGACGAGGTGGCGCGCGCGACCGGCTTCGACGGACGCATATCCGTCTTCGCGACCGACGTGCATCCGCAGGCCCTGGAACTCGCGTCGCAAGGCCGTTACGAGGAAGGCAAACTCGCCGCCCTCGGCGCGGCGCGCGTGGACCGCTACTTCCAGCCGGCCCGCGAGGGCCAGCGCCGCGTGTCGTCCGACCTGCGCGTGCAAATCGTGTTCGCCCCCCACGACGTGCTGGTGGACCCGCCCTTCACGCGCATCGACCTCGTGGTCTGCCGCAACCTCCTCATCTACCTCGAACCCGAGGCGCAGGAACGCGTGGTCAACCGCTTCTATCACGCGCTTCGGCCCGGCGGCATCCTTTTCCTTGGCGCGAGCGAAAGCGTCGGCCGCCATGGCGAAGACCTCGACCTCCTCGACGCGCGCCACAAGGTCTATCGCAAGAACAGCGACCGCCGGCTCCCCTTCGCCTCGCGCCGCCTCCCCGGACAGCCTTCCGCCGCGTCGCTCGGCGCCTCCGCATCCCCCGCCGGCGCGCTGCCCGCCCCTGTCGGCCGGCACATGCTCCGCGCCTACGACCACCTGCTCCATCGCCACGCCCCTCCGGGATTCCTCGTCGACGCCTCCGGCCTCCTGCTGCATTGCTTCGGAGACGCCGGCCGCCTGCTGCTTCCTCCCGAGGGCCGGACGGAAAACCACCTCCTCGCGCGAACCACGGGCGACCTTCGCCTCGCCCTGTCCACCCTCGTCCCGCGCGCCCTTCGCGCGGCGGGGCCGGTGGAAGCACGCGGCGTCCGGGTCGGTCCCGGCGGCGCGGACATGGAGCTGGTCGATCTGGTCGCGGAAGCGATTCCCGACCCGGCTCCGGGTCCCGCCTTGGTCCATATCGCGGCTCTGCGCGCCCGCCACGCCTCCGCTCCGGCGCAGGCCGCCCCCGCGTCGAATCCGGATTCGGGCTTCGCCCCCGACGCCGCCCGTCACGCCCGGCTCGTCGACCTCGAGGCCGAGCTCCAATCCACCAAGGAAAACCTCCAGGCGACCGTCGAGCAGCTCCAGTCCGCGAACGAGGAGCTCCAATCGACCAACGAGGAACTGCTCGCCGCCAACGAGGAGCTCCAGGCCGCCAACGAGGAGCTGCACTCCCTCAACGAGGAGCTCCACAGCGTGAACGCGGAGTTCGAACGCAAAAACTCCGAGCTCCAGCAGCTCAACGCCGATCTCGACAACCTGCTCGGCGCGCTCGAGGTGGGCACCGTCTTTCTCGACCGCGAGCTGCGCATCCGGAAATTCAACCCCGCCATCGAGCGCTGCTTCCGCCTGCTGCCCCAGGACATCGGCCGGCCGATTTCGCACATCGCCTACCAGCTCGACGACCAGGAGCATCTCCTCGCGGAGGTCGCCCGCGTGTTCGCCACCGGCGCCACCGCCCGCCGCGAAATCCGGTCCCGCGACGGCCAGTTCTTCCTCAAGCGCATCCTTCCCTTCCGCAACACCCGGGGCGATATCGACGGCGTCGTCATCACCTTCGCCGACATCACCGCGGTCCGCCACATGCAGGACCGCTTCGACCTCGCGATCGAGGCCTCGCGCCTGGTGTGGTGGGACTGGGACGTGGCCCACGACCATCTCGCCACGCACACCGCCGGCTGGTGCATTCTCGGCTACGACCTCGAGGTCATAAACCGCAACGGCGCGGGCTGGCTGGAGCTGGTTCATCCCGAGGACACGGCGCGCGTCCAGACCAGCCTCGATGCCGCGCTCCGCGGCGACACCCCGGTCTGGGATTGCGAGCACCGCTTCAAGAGCCGCTCGGGCGCCTGGCTCTGGGTCGCGAACAAGGGCCGCGTCACCGAACGCGATCCGCATGGCAAGCCGCTCCGCATGCTGGGCACCACGCAGGACATCGACGCGCGCAAGAGCGCCGAGCTCGCCGTCGCGCGCGACCTGGAACTCCTCGCCCACGTGCCCGACGCGGTCGTGTGCGTCGACTCCGCCGGCCTCGTCACCTACTGGAACCAGGCCGCCACAAATCTCTACGGATGGGAGCCGCTCGAGGTCCTCGGCCGGCCGCTCGCCGATCGCTTTCCCGCCGACGGCCGCGCGCAGATCACCGGGATCATCGAAGACGCCGTCCATGGCCGCGACTTCAACGGCGAGTTCGAAGACTTCCGCAAGGACGGCGGCCGCGTCTGGGTGGAGACCCGCACGCACCGCCTGCTCGACGAGGACGGCCGCGTCTTCGGCATCATGGGCATCTCCCGTGACATCACCGTGCCCCGCCGCCAGCGCGAGGAACGGGCGCGCATCGAGCACCAGCTCGCCCAGTCGCAAAAAATGGAGACCCTCGGCAACCTCGCCGGCGGCATCGCCCACGATTTCAACAACCTGCTCGCCGCCATCCTCGGCTACGCCGAGATCGCCACCGGCCTGCTGCCGGAAAACCACCCCGCCCTCGCCAAACTCGCCAACGTCCGCAGCGCCGGACAGCGCGCCGCCGAGCTCGTCCGCCGCATCCTCGCCTTCTCCCGCGCCGGCGAGCAGCCCCGCCGTCCGGTCCGCGTGGCCCAGGTCGTCGAGGAAACGCTTCCGCTCCTCCGCGCCAGCCTGCCCTCGACCATCCAGATCCGCTCGCGCGTCGCCCCCGACGCCGACCACACCGTGCTCGGCGACCACACGCAGCTCCAACAGGTCCTCCTCAATCTCTGCACCAACTCGGCGCACGCCGTCGGCGACCGCACCGGAGGCCGCCTCGAGATCACCCTCGAGCCGCTGCAAATCGACACCCCGCCGCTCCTGCACGTCGGCAACATCCCGGCCGGCCTCGCCCTGCTCCTCTCCGTGAGCGACAACGGGGCCGGCATCCCGGGCGACATCCTCGAGCGCGTCTTCGAGCCCTTCTTCACCACCAAGCCGATCGGCGAAGGCACCGGCCTGGGCCTGTCCATCGTCCACAGCATCGTCGCCGCGCACGGCGGAGGTATCCGGATCGAGTCGCAGCCGGGCGTCGGCACGAGTTTCCGCATCTACCTGCCCGCGCTCTCGCCCGCGCTCGAGGAAAACGTTCCCGTCCATCTGCCGGACGCCCCGTCCGCCTTCCCCTGCGGCAACGGCGAACGCGTCGCCGTGATCGACGACGAGGAAAGCGTCGCGCTCCTCACCCAGCAGGCGCTCGAACGCTACGGCTACAGCGCGGAGATCATGCCCGACGCGCCCACCTGCCTCGCCCAGCTGCGCGCCAAGCCCGACGCCTTCGCGCTCGTCGTCACCGACCAGACGATGCCGCTCATGACCGGGCTCGAACTCGTCCAGGCCCTGCGCGCCGCATCCATCCAGACCCCGGTCATCCTCCTCTCCGGCTACAGCCGCGCGCTCGATCCGGATCTCCTGCCGGGCCTGGGCCGTGTCGGTTTCCTCGCCAAGCCCTTCGTCCTTTCGGACCTTCTCGAACACGTCCACGCCATCGTCCGGCCGCCCTCGCCTTGAGCGAGACCGGCGGACCGCGCGACTTTCGCGATCAGCCGAGGTAGCCGCGGAACTTCTTCGCCGACGCGGCGTGGCCGGGAAACACCTTGGCCAGGTCCGATTCCGCCACCCCCATGTGGCGCACGCAGGCCTCGGCGAAAAAGTCGCGATAGTCGGTCGTGATCGCGAGATCGCGCCCCTCGAAGAGTTTGTCCGTCGCGAGCCCGGGCCAGTCGCCCAGCACGCGTCCGCCGCGCACGCCGCCGCCCAGCGCGAAAAAAGCCGTGCCATGTCCGTGGTCCGTGCCGCGGTTTCCGTTTTGCCGGGCCGTGCGGCCGAACTCGCTCATCGTCAGCACCAGCACCTCGGACATCTTCGAGCCGAGATCCTTGTGCAGCGCGCCCAGGCCGTTCGCCAGTTCGGTGAGCCGGTTCGCCAGCGCGCCGTTCGCGGAGCCCTGGTTGGCGTGCGTGTCCCAGCCGCCGATCTCGACGAACGCGATCTCCAGTCCGACGTCCGCCTTGATCAACTGCGCCACCTGCCGGAGCGATTTTCCAAAGCCGCCGTTGGGATAAACCGCGCCGTTCGCCGGCGCATAGCGCTTCGGGTCGACCTTCTTGAGGAGATCCATCGCGGCGAAGCCCTCGCGGCCCGCGCCATGCAACGCGTCGCCCACCGCGGTCTCGTAGATCTCCTCGAAGCCTTTCGCCGCCCCGCCCGCGGACTTGCCGCCCATCATCGCGTCGGCGCCGGCCTCGCGACGCCCCGACGCGCTGCCGGCGCCCATGCCGACGCCAAAGCGCTCGAGATCCGCGATCGCCAGCGCCTCCTCGCGCCCTTGCAGGCTGCGCGGCATCTGACCGGTCATCGCCACGGCGCGCAGGGCGGAGTGCTGCGCGGCGTCCTCCGGGCAGCAACCGATCATGCGATTGAGCCAGCCCGTCGCGAGATTCTTGTCCGAGCCCGCGCCGGACTCCATCAGGTCCTGCGCATCGAAATGCGAACGCGTCGCCTGGGGATTTCCGCAGGCGTGCAACACCGCCAGCTCCCCCGCCCCGTAGAGCGCGTGCAGCGGTGCGAGCGCGGGATGGAGGCCGAAGCGCCCGTCGAGATCCAGCACGCCCGCCTCGCCCGCCTTCTTGGACGGGGCGGCCAGGGCGATGTCGCTGCGCAGCTTGTAATAGTCCTTGTCCCCGTAGGGCACGACCATCGAAAGACCGTCCGCCGCGCCGCGCTGGAAAAGACACACGAGCACGCGCCGGCCCCCGTCCGACTTGCGCGTCTCGGCCGCCAGCACCGAGGAACGGAGGAAATCGGGGCCGAAGAGCGCGCCCGCGCCGATGGCGGCGAACGCCAGGGCGCCTCGCTTGACGAAGAAACGACGGGAAACGTGCGGGGTGTTCATGGGGTATTCCTTTTTCGACTACGGTTTAACTCGACGACCGCCTTTGCGCGACGGCCGGCTCAACGACGCTGGAACTCCGGCGAACCGAGCATGAGCGCGAGCAGCTTGGGAACGTCGGGCACCGCCGTGGCCCCCTCGCCCGCCGGAGCCGCCTGCTCGAGCAGAACGCGCCGGGTGCCTTCGCCAGGCTGCCGGCCGAGCACGTTGGCGGCCAACGCCGAGACGACCTCGTCCGGCCGGTCGGGGTTCGCGCCCCCCAGCAGCTTGCGCGCGTCGACCCTCAGGTCGGCCACCTGGCCCGAGGTCAGGGCGAGCGCGAAATTCAACCGCGAGACCAGCGCCCCCGCGCTCACCCAGTGGGTCGAATCCTCGGGAAATCCCGTCGGCGGCCCCCACACGTAGGGCGGCTGCCCGAGCTCCACGAGGTGAAGCATCGCGGTCTTGCGCGGCATGCGATCCAGCCGGTCCCCGCCGCGTCCGAGCGAGGCGCCCGCCTCGACCGCGCGAAGAGGCAGCCGCGCGCGAACGACGCCCTCCCCGTCGACGAAGGCCGCGCCCGAGGCGCGCAACGACGAGGCCGCGAACTCGAAGGGCGACTTCGTCTTGGTCCGCATGGTTTCGGCGGCAAAAAACTCGGGCGCGAAGAAGATCGCCGCGTAGGTCGCGCGCAGATCGCCTTTCGATTCGAGAAACACCTTCGCCACCCGGTCGACGAGGGCGGCCGGGGGTTCGTCCGCGACGAAACGCTGGCAGAGCTTGGTCGCGATCCGCCGCGCCGTCGCCGGGTGGGAGGCGAGCATATCCAACGCCCTTTCCCCGTCCTTCACGCCCCCGCCCGAGGCGAATTCGACGCCGAGGATTTTCTTCGGTCCGTCGTCGTGCCAGGTCCGGCGGAAGACGAAATCGCCGTTGCGCGGATTGAGCGTCCAGCCGGTGAAGGCCCGCGCCACCTCCTGCACGTCGCCCTGCGTGTAGCCCCCATCCACGCCGAGGGTGTGCAGCTCGAGCAGTTCGCGGCCGTAGTTTTCGTTGAGCCCGCGCTTGGCCGGGGTCGAGGGCGGGGCCGGCGTCGCGGGGGTCATCGCGTCCGCCTCGGGTTTCATCGCCTCCTCACCCATGACCTCGCGGCGCAGCCGCTCCGCCGCGGCCTGCTCGCGCGGACCGAGCGTCATCTCCCGCGAACTGCGAAAGTTGTCCAGATACACCAGCATCGCCGCGCTGTGCGCGGTGGCGCCGAGCAGGTCGCGGAAATGACCGAAGACATGCGGACGGATCACGTCCTGCTCGTAGCTCACCACCGTGGCACGCACCTGCTGCTTGCGCGCATCGACGTTGAAATGGTTGAACCAAAAATCGACCAGCACCTCCTCGAGCTGTCGCTCCGATAGCACCGCGCGGGCGAGCTTCGCGTGCTGCAACTCGCCCAGCGCCTGCGCGACCACCGCCTGCTCGCGGTCCTGCATCTGCACGCGGATTTCGCCGGCCTTCTCGAAATCCTTGGCCGCCTGAGCGCGCTGCAACTGGTTCCGTTCGCGTATCTCGGTCTGGTAGGCCTCGACGAGCTCGGCGCGCGGCAGCTTGAGTTTGGGCAGGCCGGCGAGCGCGGCCTCGGTCGCGGGATCGGCGATCTTTTCCGGCGCGAGCTGAAGACGTATCCAGTTTTCCGGACCGAGCTCGGCGACGCGGGCTACCTCGCCCGGACGCGGGCCGTAGCCGAGGCGGTTGAGCACGTGGGCCGCTTTTTCCTCGGCGCTCGGCGCGGTCGCGGCGAAAGAAGGGGGAGAAACAAGCCAGGCGCAAAAACCGGCCGCCAAGAGCGCGGTCATCCGCGGGCAAAAAGCACGAAGCGAGTGCATGCCCTCCGAGACGCGGCCGGCCCGGAAAGGGTTACCGTAAGGCGGCCGTGCGACGCGACGAGCCCTGGCCCCAAGATGAAGGGAAAACCGAGGACAAGCTCGGCGATACGAGTTGAATCATTGGCCCCCTCGTGGCGGCGCCTTTGATAACCGCTCGAGATCTTTGACCAATTCCCGGGCTTTGGGATAGTCCGGAGCTCCCTTTAAGCAGGCGAGGGCTCGTGGCAGGGCGCGGGCGTAGTCGCCCGCTTCCATCAAAAGCACAGCCAGGTTGAAATTCGCCACCGGGTAATTGGGTCGAAACCGGATAGCCGCTTCGTAATGCTGGATCGCCTCCAGTTTTTTTCCCCGGCGGTAGAGCACTACGGCGAGGTTGCAGTGGGTGGCGGCGGACGGGCGCAAAGTCAGCGCCCGCCGAAAACTCGCCTCGGCGGAAGCCAACCGCCCATCGCGGCCTTGGAGTGTGCCAAGATTATACCAGGCATCGGCATAAGCTGCGTTCAATTCGATGGCGTGCTCGATCTTGGCCTGCCCCTGTTCGGCCTCTCCGGCATTGGCCAAAGCCAACCCGAGGTTATTCCAAGCCCTCGCGTTCCCGGGGTCCATTGACACGGCCCTTTGCCACACCGCGCGCTCGGACCGAAACACCCTGTTCGCGGCGACCGTGCCCGCGGCCAACCCGGTTGCGCAGGCCGCGAATGCCACGTGGGCCAGCCATGGACGATGCCGGCTTACGGCAAAGATTCCGGCTACGGCGGCGACCATTCCCAGCGCCATCGGAAGATACATGCGGTGATCGGCCACCGGAGAGGTAAAGATGGGAATGACGGTCGAGGTCGGCAGCAGGACGAGGCCCGCGAGCGCCAGAAAAACGCCCAACGCGAGCGAACGTCGGCAGGTCCAAACAACTCCGCCGAGGTAGGCGGCGGCGAACACAAGGCCTCGGGTCAAGGCCAGCCCGGCCGGAGAAGGCGCGGGCCAGTAGTCGATGGCGCTCCGCCACGGAGCCACGATGAGGGAGGCGTAATGCCACCAAGCCCCTGTTTGGAGGTTTAAGTAATCGAACGGCCCCATGCCATCGAAGCCGACTGACTGGCTCCGCGGCCAAGTCAGCATGCACGCCGCCAGCACCGTCCAAGTCATGGCTAGGGCTAAGTGCAGACGCCGGCACCGGGCGACTTCCGCCCAGGACGAGGCGAAGCAATAGCGGTGCATCATCAGGACGGCGACCGGAACCGTTGCCGCCGTTTCCTTGGTCGACATGCCACAGAGGCACAGCAGCACCGCCAGCATCCGCCAAAGTTTGTTTTCGGGTGACGCGATGGCTCGGGCGGCGGCGGCCAGCGTGGCGAGATAGAAAAACGCCATCATGCCCTCGGCTCTTTGAACCGTGTAGGTCACAACCGTTGCCGCCAAAGGATGGAGGGCAAAGAGGACCCCCGACCAAAGGGCTATTGGCTCGGCGCGGTCCGCGACGGGGCTGAAGCGGGATTTGAGAATCCGGCTAAGCAGATCGAAAAGCACGAGCGCGGAGCCAACGTGAAGCGCCAGATTGATCGCTCGATAGCTCCAGGCATCAAAGCCGCCAAGGACATGATTGGCCGCGAGAGAAAGCGCCACCAAGGGACGTCCATAAGGGGTGCTATCCGGAGGGCTCGTGTTGATGATTTCCCAAACCGACGCCCCCGCCCGAAGAGCCGGATTCTGGCGAATACCCTCTATGTCATCGTAGACCCAAGGTGTATTGAACGTCTCAGCGTAGAGCAGACCGCTGAGCACAAGCAGCAAGACAAGCCAACCCGTTCGATGAGAGGGCTGCGGAGGGGATTGATACGAAGGTTGCTCGCCTGGCACGGCTCAGACCTTCCGTGGGCGACGCCACGCGGCAAGGCCCAAGGCTGCGAATCCGAGAAGGGCGGCGGAGGATGCTGGCTCGGGAATGACTCCGAAGCTTATCGTCAGATCATCTATGCCCATAGCATAATCAGAGAATGATGTATCATTCACATTGCTCCACCGCAGCCAGATTTCCTCTCCGGGGCTCAGCGTGAACCCAGTCAACGTGGCTTCGATGTCAACATAGTTATCGACCGCATTTCCATTGAGCACAGCTCCCGTGCTCTCCGTTGCATTGGGGGCCGTGAAACTCAGTGAGGCAAACTCCTGCCAGAGGCCAACCCCTACACTGCCAGTCCCTGCATTGAAAATCTGATATTCAAATATCAACACATCCGGACGCTGCGGAATATTCCCAGCTCCCCGCGTCCACTGCTCCCCTCTATACGAAATATCAATGGAGCCGATTACGGAGGACGACTGGTTCTCAAAAACTACGGCAAAACTCGCAGAGGTCGCACCAAGCGCTCTCTCCCCTTCGATTCCACTGCCATAACTGCTAAGACTTCCACCGTTTGCGGAATAGGTCGCGCGATTGGCGTGCCAACCTGGCACTGTGGAATCATTGAGCCAAGGAGCGTTGGATGCGGTGCTGCTTAATGAATCGAAATTTTGACTATAGGTGGCACTCAAATTAATTTGTCCGCCGCCGGCACCCACATCCACAATCTCAACGCGGGCTCGCGCTGAAACTGCGAGAGCTAAGGACACTGCCAACAATAATATTTTCATGGTGTGATTAGGGATAAGGAGATATTGATTAGAAAGGACTGAGTGGACATTAAGCCGCGGGCATCCGTCACGAGCACGGTTACGGGGTAGCTCCCTGCCGCAATATCGTTGCCGGTATCCGAATCCTCATTGAGAGCATGAAAGTCCCATACGATCTTTCCGGAGGGAGAAATGCTCATCCCCGCCGGAACCGGTAGCGATGGCTGGCCGGGAATCGGCGTCGGAATAAGCGTGTAGGCTAAATCACCTTCCCATTCGGCATCCGCCACCACCTGATAAACGTATACCGGTTTCAGTGGAGAATTAGAGAGAAAGAAGAAGGTCGCCTTCGTAGTTTGGCGCTCAGAGTAAAAAACGTCGATCAGGCAGCTTCCTAATTCGGAAATCAAGTTCGACGGTAGTGCCCCGTCGCGGGCTGCTATGTCCTGCTTCAGGAAAGAGAGGCTATATTTGTAGTCAGTGTCGGGGTGGTTTTGGTGGTAGGGATCATTGCGCACATTATCACCATCATATGAATGCCCGCCGCCAGAATCGATAACTAGCCTTCCGTCGGCAAAAACCCAAAGATCATCATCCGACTGGACGAAGAATTTAGTATTCTCGTCATAATTTAGCCGAAAGTGCAACTCGACCGTGAAACCATGCTCAAGTTTCTTCGAGCTTTCCGCATTCACGGCTCCCTGCTGCCCGCCTACGTCATTACGATGCGGGAAGAAATCCTGCTTCGAAACTCCATACGTGAAATTATCGTAATCCTCGGGTGAAGGATCATGCCCGGCAGGCGCTGCTATTTTTTCCAAATTGAACCCAAAGGCATCCGTGTGACGATACCAGTGATCGAAGGTCGAGGCGCTTATGATCGATTGGCCGGCGGCAGGGGTAAGGGCGAAGACGGGAAGACCGACCAGCGGGCCGCCGTCCAATTGAGGCTTTAGCATCCCCTGCCGGAAACTCCCCTCGCTTCCGAAATCCGGAAACGCTTTCCATCCATTGGCATAGGGAAAGTCGCGCAGGACGCAGGGAAACTTGCCCCCGCCCACCTCGGTGACCGGCAGGCTGGTGATGGCCAGCTTGGCGGGGGTGAGCCGGGGCACTCCGTCAACGACGATGCGCGCCAAGGGCGTGCCGTCGAGGGAGCGCAGGAGGTCACGCGCCACCTCCGCGCCGGTCGCGGGCGTGGCGGCGTAGGCGTAAGTCCAGACTCCGCCGTTCAAGGTGCCGGCGTAGTCGGCGCGGTGAGTATGGGCGGAGGCGCCGCCGTAGCTGACGTCCCCGGGGTAGACGCGCACGTCGGAGACCGCTTGGTAGGTGGTGTCGGCGTAGGTGACAATCATGCTGCCGCCGGAGTCGCCCTGATAGTAAAACACCAGCGGATCAACCGAGGGATCGGTGTTCACACCACTTTGGTAGAACCTGTTTTTCTGATGCCCGAGGTGGTAGCGAAAGGTTTGCGCGCCGTAGCGATGGCGCGCGAACATCACCCGGTCGGCGCGGTAACGCTCCAGCTGCGTGTGATCGCTGTCGAAAGCATCCGCCTGAGACTTGGCGAGGTCGCCGTTGCGATACTTTTCCCAGTGGTCCGGGAGCCCGTCGGAATCGGTGTCGCGACGCTGGGCTTGGTATTTTTCCGCGAAGGTTTGCCCGTCCACGTCGATGCCCGCGCCGCTGTGCCGGGTGAGCGAGTCGAAGAGGAAACGCTCCCAAGCGTCGGGCAGGCTGTCGGAATCGGTGTCGGTCGGGTCGTCGTCGGGATATCCGAACGGATCAGTGTGCCTGACTGAAATTTCCATGTCCGAGGAAACGCCGTCCCGATCATGATCATCGTCCGCGGGGTTGAGCAGGTTATCTTGCTGGCGGAGGCGGAAGAAAACACGCGACACCGGCACCTCGGTGCCATCGACGTATTCGGACAATGGTATCGCCCGGGAAATCGTCGCCTCGTTGCCGACATCGAACGACGACAGGAGGGACCATGAACCGACGGCGAGACTGAGCGAGGTCTCGATCATATAAGTGCGCCCCAGACTGCCGTGCCACTGTAGATACGGCGCCAGATTCGGCGGCGTGGACGGCGGCGGGACAAGCCTCAAGCCGACATCGCTGGCGGGGATGCTCTCCGCAAAGAGAGCGGGAACGAGAAAAAGAGGAAGCGAAAGAGAAAGAAGGCGTTTCATCGGGTATCGTCTTCCGTCTTATTTGAGCAGCTCGGCCGCTTCCGGGCTGGCGTAGCGGATGATGAGGTGACGGGGAGGTTCGGGCTGGGCGGCTTTTAGTTTCGCGACGGCATCCAGCCGCTGGCGTGCGGCCAAGCTCTCGACGAGTTTCTCGCGGTTCGCGTCCACATATGCGTGCAGGAAATCGAGGAGATCGAAAGCGGCGGGATTCCCCTCCAAATCGGCGGCGGACGCGTCGAGGACGAGGTAACGCGAGCGGTCGGCCGGCAGATCATGGCCGCGCGGGGCCGACGGGGCGTCGATGGTGGACTCCGAATACATGAAGAACCAACGGTAGACGGCACGCGCGGTCTCAAATTCGGAGAAATTGCTCAGGAGACGAAAATCGACGTTGGAAACGGCGCGCCACTCGCGGCCGGAATGAGTCCAGCGCAATTCGGTCAGCGTGGGGTTTCCGAGATAAATTATGCCGCCGATCTTGAAATTCTCATGAGGCTTCGCCGCCTGGCGGGCCCTCTCGACGAGCCCGGCGGCGGAAGGAGCAGTCGGCGCCGACGGCGCCGGAGACGGAATGGCGGGAACGGGATCGGAAGGCGCGCGTGCGACTTCGATAAACGTCACCGTATCTTTGCCGGCACGAGTGTTGGCGCGGCTGATTTCATCGGGCGTCACCGGCGGGCCGGCAATCGGCTCGGCGGCGATGATCAATGGGGCTGTGAGCGCGGAAAGGAATGCCGTCAGAATGGCGGCGGACACCGGGCGCGTGGCGTGCTGGGTGTGGTCAGAGCGAGGCGGGTGGCTGGACTGCATAGAGTATTCGGGATGCTTATTCAGAGGAGAAACACGCGAGATCAGGGAAACTTACGAAAAATGCTCCCAAAACCACACGGGACCAAGAGAGGCACTAAATACGTAAGTATTACAACCCATTCACTACCCAAGGGGCTTACAAATACGCTCCGCATCAACCTCTAAATCAGACCCGAGCTATCCATGACTCCGTTAGTAGCTGAAATACAGCGACTATAATTAAAAAGACCCACGAATAATCTCGGCGCACCGCCACCAAGACATGCCTTGTTCGGTATCAACCGGCAAGCGCATCACCTATCTGCCGTAGGCATTAAGCCCCGTTCAGATTATCTACAAAATTCCATTTTTCCTGATGGATAGACATTATACTATCCGAGAACAGGCGGCGGCGGCTGGTATGAAATATAAGTATTCCCAATCCATCGAGACCGGTAGTCGGGAGCAAATCCGCCTCGTTACCGCGGGCAAGCTGGCTCACGCATCGGCCCCCACTACGCCTGGGCTTCTTTCCGAACGCATGCCGCCTTCGACCCGCCAATCAATGCCCGTGCCCATCGGTCGCCTGCGCGCGAGACCTAAGAAACGTCGGCGTAAGCGGCCGAAGGCCGCAAGCCGGCCCCAATCACAGAATAAACGCCCGGTGCATAGCCCATTAACCGCACCTAAATAAAATGGTTAAGGGCCAGCAGGGCTTGTTGATCAGTGCACTCAGCCGAGAATGTATCCCATGCGTGCTACATCGCCGCGAGGACGCGGCGCAGCGTCTCGTCGACGAGCTTGGGGTTCACCTTGCCCTTGGCGGCCTTCATCACCGGGCCCTTGAGGCCGTTGATCGCGCTTTCCTTGCCGGCGCGAAACTCCTCGGCGGCCTTGGCGTTGGCGGCGATGGCGTCGCGGCACCATTGCTCGAGCTCGCCGGTGTCGGTCTGGGCGACGGCGAGGCCCTTGCGGGCGACGATGGCGGCGGGCGCCTCGCCGGTGGCGGCCATATCGGCGAAGACCTCCTTGGCGGCGTTCTGGAGAAGCGTGCCGGCGTCGATGAGCTTCACGAGCTCGGCGAGCGCGGAGGGCGTGACCTTCGCGTCGGCGAGCGCGGCGCCGGAGGCGGAAAGTTCGCGGAGCAGGTCGTTGGCGATCCAGTTGCCCACCGGTTGGGCGAGCGAGGCGCCCGCGACCTTCACCGCGGCCTCGAACCAGTCGCTGAGCGCGCGATCCGGAATCAGGACGCTGGCCAGGGTGTAAGGCAGACCGTAGCCCTCGGGCGCGGCGGCCATGAAGCGGCGCTGCTTGTCGAAGGGGCGCTCGGGCAGCTCGGCGGCGAGGCGGGACTTCCACTCGACGTCGACCTTCACGGGCATGAGGTCGGGGTCCGGGAAGTAGCGGTAGTCGTGCGCCATCTCCTTGGAACGGAGCGACTGGCTGGTGCCGGTGAGACCGTCGTAGTCGCGCGTCTCCTGGACGATGACGCCGCCGGCCTTCACGACCGCGATCTGGCGGGCGATCTCGTGGGCGATGCCGTCGCGGACGAAGGAGATGGAGTTGAGGTTCTTGAGCTCGACCTTGGTGCCGAGCTTCGTCTCGCCCACGGGGCGGATGGATATGTTGGCGTCGCAGCGCAGCTGGCCCTTCTCCATGTCGCAGTCGGAGATGCCGGCGTAGACGATGCTGTTGCGTAGGGACTGGAGGTAGGCGTAGGCCTCGTCGGCGGAGCGTATCGCGGGATCGGATACGATCTCCATCAGCGGCGTGCCGGCGCGGTTGTAGTCGATGAGCGAGCCGCCGGCGCCGTGGTTGAGCTTGCCGACGTCCTCCTCGAGGTGGATGCGGGTGAGCGGGATCGCCTTGTGCTCGCCCAGGATGTTACGCGCGGAGCCGGGCAGCTCGATCTCGACCGAGCCGCCGATGCAGATGGGCTGGTCGTATTGGGAGATCTGGTAGTTCTTCGGCGAGTCGGGGTAGAAGTAGTTTTTGCGGTCCCACTTGCAGACCGGCGCGATCTCGCAGCCGAGCATGAGGCCGGCCTTGATGATGGCGTCGACCGCGGCCTTGTTCATGACCGGCAGCGCGCCGGGCAGGGCGAGCACGGTGGGATCGGTGAGCGTGTTCTCGGGCTCGCCGTAGCCGGCGGGCACGCGGGTGAACATCTTGGAGCGGGTCTTGATCTGGACGTGGACTTCAAGACCGATGACGGCTTCGTAATTCATTTTTCAGAGGGAGGGGCCCACGGAACACACGGGCGACACGGAAGGTAAACCGCTGGATAAGGGCCCACGAAACACACGAAAAAGCACGAAAGGGAAGGCTTCGGCTTTCGCGTCATTTCGTGTGTTTCGTGGGCATTCTCCCCGGAGGTTTGGTTCCGTGTCTTCCGTGTGTTCCGTGGGCTAAAATTCAGAGCTGCGGGGTGCGCTTGGCCCAATCGTGGGCGCGGTCGTAGAGGTGGGCGGCCGAGAGCAGGTCGGCCTCGGCGAAGGGCCGGCCGATGAGTTGCAGGCCGATGGGCAGGCCGCTCTTGGAGAACCCGCAGGGCACGCTGATCGCGGGCAGGCCGGCGAGATTCACGCCGATCGTGTAGATGTCGGCGAGATACATGGAGAGCGGGTTCTCGGTCTTTTCGCCGCGCTTCCAGGCGGGCGTGGGCGAGGTCGGCGTGAGGATCACGTCCACGTCGTGGTAGGCCTTGATGAAGTCCTCGCGGATGAGCGTGCGGACTTTTTGCGCGCGGCCGTAGTAGGCGTCGTAGTAGCCCGAGCTGAGCACGTAGGTGCCGAGGATGATGCGACGCTTCACCTCGGAGCCGAAGCCCTCGGCGCGCGACTTGAAGTAGAGGTCGAGGAGGTTTTCCGCCTCGGCGCTGCGGTGGCCGTAGCGCACGCCGTCGTAGCGGGCGAGATTCGAGGAGGCCTCGGCCGTCGCGATGATGTAGTAGGCCGCGAGCGCATACTCGGTATGCGGCAAAGACACCTCGCGCACCTCGGCGCCGTGGGACTTGTAGTAATCGATCGCGACCTGCACCGCGGCGCCGACCTCGGGATCGAGACCTTCGCCGAAATATTCCTTCGGGATGCCGATGCGCAGCGGGCGGGCGCGCGGCGCGGTGAGGGCGGCGCGATAGTCGGGGACGGGCGTCTTGAACGAGGTCGAGTCGCGCTCGTCGTGGCCGGCGATGGCCTGGAGCAGAAGGGCCACGTCCTCGACGGTGCGGCCGAAGGGGCCGATCTGGTCGAGCGAAGAAGCGTAGGCGATGAGGCCGTAGCGGGAGATCAGGCCGTAGGTGGGCTTCAGCCCGACCACGCCGCAAAGGCCGGCGGGCTGGCGGATCGAGCCGCCGGTGTCGGAGCCGAGCGTGGCGGGGGCCTCGCCGGCCGCGAGGGCGGCGGCGCTGCCGCCGGAAGAACCGCCGGGGATGCGCGAGAGCTCGTAAGGATTGGCGGTCTGCTTGGTCGCGGAATTTTCCGTCGAGGAGCCCATCGCGAACTCGTCCATGTTCAGGCGCCCCCAAAGGACGACGCCGGCGTCGCGGAGCTTGGTGGTGACCGTGGCGTCGTAGGGGCTGACGAAGTTGGCCAACATCTTCGACGAGGCGGTGAGCGGCTGGTCTTTGACCGCGATCACGTCCTTCAGACCGATGGGGATGCCGTCGAGCGGACCGCGGGCCTGTCCGGCGGCGCGACGCACGTCGGAGGCGCGGGCCTGGGCGAGGGCGTCCTCGGCGTCGTAGGAGTTGAATGCCTGCACGCGATCCTCGACCGCGCGGGTGCGGGCGATCACGGCCTCGGTGAGAGCGACGGAGGTGAGCGAACCGGCCGCGAGCGCGGCGGAGAGTTCGGCGACGGTCTGGTAGTGAAGGGGCGTGGCGGACACGTGGAAAAACGGTCTTTATGCGAGGCCCGGGCCGTCGGGGACAACAACGATGTGGCCTGGCGCCGTTTCCCGTCCCTGGAGCGCGGCCCCGCCCCGCGCGACGCCCGCGCAAGCAAAGGCTCAAAATCCGCCGCGAAGAGCGCCGACGACGCGGCCAAACGCGACTAAGCGCTCCCGGCCAAGAACCCCGGCGAGCGTTCGCTGGGGCAGGAAACCCGCTGAGCCGCCAGCACTTGCCGGAGTCGGCGTGAACCGCGTCCCGCGTTCGCCGCGGAAATCCCACGCCGCACCGGCGCCCGCCAGGGACCGCGCGACGCCTAGGAAGTCGCGGGGGCTGCGGATTCGCGCACCCAGGCCTTGAAGTCGCGCAATTTCACCGGCGTCCCCAGGGCCAGAATTTCGTCCCCCGACTCGATTCGCTCCTCGGCTCCGGGACTGAGGATGCGCATCGCGCCGCGCCGCAGGCCGGCGATCTGGACCCCGTGGCGGGCGGCGGGCGCGAGTTCGGCCAGGTTGCAGCCGGCGGCGCGACTGGCGACCGGCACCGTCACCGTCTCGAGCCCGACCACGTCGAAATCGGAACCGTCGGCGCCGCCGTTGACCGCGCCGAGAAAAACCTTGGCCGCCGAGGCCTGCTCCGGCGTGCCGAGGAAAAGAACCTTGTCGCGCGGGAAGAGGGCCTGGTCGGGGCCGGGCAGCGCGATCATGCAACCCTGCCGCTCGATACCCACGACGGTGCAGCCGAAGCGCGAGCGCAGGTTCAGCTGGGCGAGCGTGCAGCCGGCGCAGGACGCGAGGTCCGGCACGACGCAATCGGAGACGCTCAACTTCCACTCCTCGTGTTTGCCCAGCCAAGGGACCGACGTGGCGCTCAGGCGGCCGGGCGAGTCCTCGCTCAACACCTCCTGCAAGCCCACCTCGAGCTCGCTGTGCCAGTATATCATGCGACGACGGAGCAGCAGCAGGGCCACGGCCGCCACCACGACGCCGGCGAGCAGGGTCCAGCGCGCGGCATGGGTGGGCGCGAACGAACCCACCCAGACCACGAGCAGCACGGTCGCGACCAGCCGGATGCCGTTGGCCACGAGGGCCCGGAGGCGATCGCGCTTATCCGGCGGCTGGGACTGCGTGGAAAACTCCGCCACGATCAGCGCGAGCGCGCCGACGTTGCGCCAGATGGCGAACAAGGGCACCAGCGCCACCACGAGCAACACGCTCCAGAAGAGGACCGTCGGACCGCCCGGAAAAAAACGCCCCGCCCCGAGACGTTTCGCGATCGCCGCCTCGGCGAACACCAGCAGGCCCGCGACGAAAAGCAGCTCCACGATGATCTGGATCACGCGCTTGCGGCTCAGCTTCCAAAGCAGGCTGCCGGCCTGGCGTTCGCGCAACCGCTCCAACCAATCGTGATAGGCGTCGAGCGATTCCACCAGCCACCGCGGCCTGCGACGCAGCAAGGCGTCGGCGATCGGCGCGGAACGGCGCGTGAGAAACGGCGCGGTCAGGGAGGTGAGCAGCGAAAGCCCCACCGCGAGCGGGTAATAGCGGGCCGGCACGACCGCCGCGGCCACGCCGAGCTGGGCGATGACGAAGGAAAACTCGCCGATCGGCGTCGCCACCAGTCCCGCGCGCAAGGCCTCGCGATGCGGCGCGCCGGTGAGCGCCAGCCCGGTCGACACCGCGAAAAGCCGGACCAGCAGCGTGAAGACCGTCAGCAACAGGATGATCCACCACGCCTCGCCGAGCGCCCGCACGTCGATCTGCAGGCCGATGCCGACGAAAAACACCGCGCTGAACACATCGCGCATGCCCTCGAAGATCCGCTCCACCTGATGCCGGTGCGGCGTCTCCGCGATGATCGTGCCGAGCAAAAACGCGCCCAACGCCAGCGAGTAGCCGGCGCGGAAGGCGATGATCGCGAGGCCGAAGAGGAGCGCGGCCGTGGCGAGGGTTTGCAGCTCCTCGTCCGCCTTGACGCTCAGCTTTCGCAGCAGCCAGGGCACGATGAGCAGCCCCATGATGCCGGCGAAAACCACGAAGGCGCCGAAGGCCCCGATCGTGGCGCCCAGCCCCTGGCCTTTTTCCCCCGCGGACTCCCCCGCCCCGCCGACGCCCCCCAGGGCGATGACGGAGTTCAACACCGTCAGCATCACGACCGCGACCACGTCCTCGAGCACCGTCACGCCCATGGCGAGTTGCGCGGGCTTCTCGTGGGCGCTTCCCGTCTCGTGCAGGACCTTGCCGATGATCGCCGAGGACGACACCATCAGCATGGCGGCGAGAAACAAGGTCTGGGTCGCGTCGAGCCCGACGACCGCGCCCAGCGCGCGCGTCGAGAAATAGGTGAGCACCGCGCTGAGCAAAACCGCGAGCAGGAGACCCGCGCCCAGCCGCTTGAGTCGTCGCAGACTCAGCCGCAGGCCGATGGAAAACATCAGGAACACCAGCCCGACCTGCGCCGCCGTCGCGATGCTCGCCTCGTCCGCCACCAGCGTGAAGGGCGGCGTGTAGGGCCCCACCACCATGCCGGCCACGAGGTAGCCGACCACGCTGGAAAGGCCGGCGCGCTGGCAGACCCAGCCGAGGGTCGCCGCCGAGGCGAGGATGATCGCGAGATCCTGGATGAAAGCTGCGCCGGTCATGATTCAGTGGCCCAAAGGGTTGCCGGGACGAGGGAAGGAAGACGAGGCCGACGCGAGAAGGTTCGCCCTCGCGCGCGCCGAAAAACGAGCGTGCGTCAGGGATGCCGCCATCCGGCGGGCAGGATCGCGCCGACGCCCTTGTTGCAGAGAAGATAGTAGAGCCAGAAGATCACCGCGCCCAATCCGATGAGAAAACACGCCTCGCCCAGCCCGCCCGCCTGCGCGCGACTGGTGCGGTGCAGCCAGCGAACCAGCGACTCGAGCCCGGGCGCGATCAGGAAGGCGACCAAGGAGCCGCCAAAAAGAACCAGCCCGATCACGACGGTGGTCCGCAGCCAGGGATCGGCGATGCGCTCGGCCTGGTAGCCGATGATCGAGTTGACGAGGTTCAGCAGCAGCAGACAGCAGGGCAGGACGTAATAGACGCGGACGGTGGCGTTCCCTTTGGCCATGTTTCCAGACGGCCCGGGAGCGGGCCGCGGATCAATCCAGGAATCGCTCAGCCGTCCCGGCCCGGCCACTTGATCGCGGGCTTGGCGACCGCCCGCTCCACCGCCGCGATGACCCGGGCCGCGGCCGCCTCCTCGGGATCGACCCGCGCCTCCGTCAGCTTGCCGAAGTGCGTCGCGGTCAGCTCGCGATGCGGGCAGTCCACGACCGCCTGCCGGACCACGACCACCAGCTCCTGATGGTTGCCCCGCCAGGCCCGGGCCGCGAGCCATTGCATCGCCGCCGGATGGATAGAGCGCGCTCGGTAGTGGGGGTAGATCGCGGTGAGGTCGGTGAGCACCCGTCGGACGATCAACTCCACGTCCTCGCGGCGTTCGCGGAGGGAGGGCACGTTTATCACCGCCGGCACGATAAACTGCAGCTCCTCGAGAAACTCCCCGTCCGAAGCGGCCTGGCCGTCCGAGCCCGCGTTCGCCGCGAAGACGATGCGCAGCGGTTTTTCCCGTTCACGCTGCCGTCTCGCCCGGCGTAGAAAATCCAACAGCGGTTTTTCCTGCGTCTTGGGGAGCTTCTCCACGTCGGACACGAAATAGGTGCGCGGCACGCCGTCGTTCAAACGATCCAGGGAGACCTGAGTCGCCAGCGTCTCCACATCGAGATCCTGCGCCGCGAGCACGACCAGACCGCCGTGAAGATCGCCGCCCATCGCCTGGTATTCCCGCGCCGCCAACTCGAACTCCACCCCGGGCTCTCCCCGCAAGATCACGCCGATCGGGTCGTTGCGCGCGTTCCAAAGCTCGGTGAGAACCCGGCGCATCGGCGACGACCGCGTCACGAGGTGGAGCGGACGGTAGCCGCTTTCGGCGGGTATCGGCGGCGCGCTGGAAACCGCGCCGGGCGGGATCGGCGCGACCGGCTTGTCTTTCCCCAGGAGACGCTGGATCGCCGAAACCGCCCGCTTCGGATTGATCGGCTGAAGCAGCGCGTCGCCCAGCCCTTGGGAAAAGAGCGGCAGCACCGCGTCGATTTCCTCGCGATTCGCGATGAGCAGGAAACGCGTGTCCGGAGAGGCTTGGCGCGCCTTGGCCATGAACTCCCCCGTGTCCGGCGCGGCGCCCAAGACGAGGACGCAGAGCTGGCAGGGGCGCGATTCGAGCACCCGCAAGGCCTCGTCCGCGTCAGGGCAGGAGGCGACCAGCGCCCCGGCGTCGGTAAGAAGAAGGGAAAACAGGCTGCGCAGGCGGGCATCGGGGATGCAGACGGCGGCGTTGGGCGACATCGAATCCGGGTAGGCGAAGGCCACGGAGCACGGGCTCCGTCGCCGGAAATAAGAGTTCGAGGAGGGGACGAGCGCGGAAGGGTCGCTGTCTCAGTAGGCGCGGCCGCGATACATGCGGACCGGCTTGGCCGCGTCGCCCGAGCCCGCGGCGGCGGGCTCCGCGACCGCCGGGGCGGGCGCCGAC
>JACCDU010732465.1_pt1 | contig 31565 bp, 22 predicted proteins | sample 7446081 | NCBI WGS metagenome assembly JACCDU01 (sample SAMN15323447, study PRJNA562643) | freshwater metagenome | isolation source: river surface water | place: USA:Blue River Watershed | collected 2017-08-17
GCGAAGAGTGCAGTGTTTGCAAACTCATTCAGCCATATCCAGTCAACACCGTCTGAGTAGTAAATTCGCCCATCGTTAATATCATACAGTAAAGCGCCCTTAAAAAGGGTAGCATCAAAATCGTTTCTATCGACTGGGACGCCTTCTGCTAGAAGTAACTGTGCCTGCGAATTATATGCTAAGCTCATAGTATCGTAAACTCTTCTCTCTGGTTAAGAATATATGAGAAATGAACATGCGCATGATTTGCAGTCGGCGATACGTTACTTGGAATAGAAACTTCAAGTACTTCACCTGTCTTCATAACTTGACGTTCGAAGCTGATCGAAAGAAAATCGTTAGGAGGAATAGGAGCTGTTTGTACGACTGTATAATATACACCATCATTGCCTCTGATACGAGCAGATGCACGAATAGTCTGATTGTGTATGTTAGTGATTGTGAGACCTGTCATAATCGCAGCTGTATTAACAGTCTTTGCTGCAATAGGGCCATTACGAGGTACATAATAGCTAGGTACCTCTACGATCTGAACCCACGTATTGCTCTGTAGCTGCTTACGTGCAACCTCAAAAAGGTTTAGTGGTGGTCTCGGTGTTACTGTATTTGCTGCTAGAGCCACTTGTTTAGCCTCCTACGCCAATAATTAATGGAAGGGTAATATTCTGAACACCTCTAGAGAATGCTTGCCCTTCAATTGTGCTTCGTTCGAAATCTACTCTTAGATCAGGTCCTAGATATGTATCACCCGCTTCTGTATTGAATGTTGCGTAAACAACACCACCGTTCGATGTATATAGGTTTGACGGAGGATCGGTAGCGATACCTGTTGCTCTCTGACCGAATGGGAGAGCGTTATAGTTGACACCTGAACCAGCATAAGAGAACTGATGAGATGCAGCTTCAATCTTAGACTGGAAAATTTGTGTATATGGATCAGGATCTGTAACAACGTCAATAGCCAGCGTGAACATGCCCTCAACCATTGAGTTGGCGTCTGGTTCTGTACCACCGACATCTAGAGTACGGCTACGCAGATAGCTTCTCATTACATCATACGTACCTGTGAATAGAGGTACTAATGCAGGGTTGAATGCATATACAGAGTTAGCTGAGAATGTTGTTGCAGTATTAGCTGTAAAGAGGCTTTGAATCCAGAATACTGTACCTCTATCTTGACCTGAGATTAGATCGTCAGCTGTCTCAAGAAGAATAGTCTTTGTATCTCTTGATGTGAGGTTAGCGAGAACTGGATCAGCAAGAATAGTTGATGTAAAGTTAGGAATTGTTTTGAAGCCGCTGTTATTAGACATGAGATAGTCTACAATAACATCAGCATTGCTCTTAACAAAGTTACCGAATACAGGGCATTCTGTTAGAATATTATCGCGATCAGCAATACCTTCTAGTCTAACAACATAACGGAAACCTGTAGATGCAAATGCATAGTCGCCAAATGTAGCGTTAGAGTTAACAATGGTTACCTGGCCACCTGCGTGAGCCCAAACACCAACACGACCCCAGTTAGTAAAGATGGAAACGAGCTGTACAAGTGCGTTCTCAACTACAGCGTAACCAACACCATTAGGGTTAACAGCTGTGAACGAGTCAACAACTACTGAACGTAAAGGTGAGTCGGGATCGCAAACAGAACCATCAGCATACAAGCAACCACCTGTCATAGGTACTAACGGGTTGCCACTATCACGGTCGTTTGGAAGCGACATCTGTTGATAGGTCAGATTGTGAAGAGTTGTACAGTCACTGATGTACGGCGATCTAGTAATGTATGCACCTGGCTTAAATGCAAATGCATATCCCTTTTGAGGTGGGCCGTAATCTAGAGAACCTTGATAGTTTGCAAGCCAAGATGCTTCGTGGCGTAGATTTGTAAATGTGAAACCGCGAACCTTACAACCAGAGTTAAGAAGGAACATATTGTTCTCTTCAAAACCTTCGGCCATAGAAATTTTAGTTACGCGTGGATCGTATCCGTACAAGCAGCAGTTTCTAGGAATTTCTGTACCTGGTGAAACTGTATACTCACCTGGCTGTACTACAACGATACAGGACTGACCTGTAGCATTTGCGGCTGCAAGAGCTGCGCCGATTGTTCCGAACGGCTTATAGATGGACATACCTGTATTAGATGTCTGGTTAATATAGGTATTAGCATCATTATCGTTACCGTTCATGGTAACATAGAATGTACGTTCAACAGGCTTTCTAGGAGTTAATTGCTCAGCAAGAGCTGGAAGCAGACCTGTATTAGCCCATGTGTTAGTCGCATCAATAAAATAATACCAGTCGTTATTAACGATAACTGGATCGTTATAAACAAGACCGATAGCATTATTAGGAGCAGTAGTATTAGCTTGTAGAAGCGCAAGGTTAGCAGCGATTGTATCAACTTTAGCTAGACCTGCAGCTGAAAGAGCAGTAATAGATTCTTCAAGATTATTAACACGAGGAATGTCTAGAGTACCGGTAATAATTTCACCGAACTTATCAATGGTGAACTGACTTACACCATTTTTCTTCAGATCAAACAGCTTCGAGTTCACATCGGAACTGAGATCGAACGTATTCATTTTAATAGAGGTATACTGAAGGGCACTGTCGACCCATGTATCCCTCATATTGTAAATCTTGGTAGTCACTCTTTTACCCTCTAGAAGTTCTTATATTTATAATAAGTTGTTGCCGCTGCCAGATGAAGAAGCAGTAGTATCCATACTAATATTGCACTGGGCAAGAATATTAGTTAAGTTATTTGTATAAGCAATTTCAAGAACAGCTGTTAATGCTTTAGAATCGAAACCACCGTTTCTAGCATTCGATATTAAAGTCCATGCTAAATCAGACGTAACAGGCAACCATGTATCAGCTGCAGCCGAGCCAGCTGTAAAGGCGTTACCAGATGTTCGTCTCATTCTAGCTGAAAATAGGCTAGAGCTACCGCCAACAAGCCATGTGTAATTCTCCTCTACAGGGAAAGGAGGATCTTGAAAATCACCGTTAGCATTATATTCAAGTGTTAGAATACCAGCAGATCCAAGCGTAACCCGCGCGAATGCGCTTGCACCTAGGAAATCAGTAAATCTTTCCCCGGTTGCGCTAGCGGTTAAACTTGATGGTAGGGATACAGAAGTACCCACGGCCATTAGCACCTGCTGAATTGCAGCCATTACGATACTCCAGTGCCAGATACAATCCATTTATTAGCTGTAACTGCAAGAGCCGTTACAAAGCCGCCAGGACCGACAATACGATTGCCAGCTGTTAATGTACCGCCAAGCTGTAGAGTTACACCGGCGCCTTGAATAAGAGTAATGTTACCTGCTGACGCATCGTTGACAATTGTAATTGCAGTACCGATAGATCCAGCTGGGAAGGTTATATTAACAGCGTTAGTTGTAGTTTTATAGTGATGTGCACCCGAGCTTGTTGTAGTATTAAGTGTGATATCACTATTTGTAACAATCTGTGGTATAGTCTTATAACCTACCTCAGTACCGGCAAACGTACCTGTACCATGAGTCGCGGTACCGTTAAATGTGAAGTTACCTACTTCAAATGCACCGCTGTAAGTTGCTTTACCAGTATTGTTGAATGAGAAGTTAGCCCACTCAGCTGTACCAAGATTATTAGTAATCTGAATATAAGCTGCGCCTGCAGCATTACTACGGACTCTTATACCACCTGTTGTACCAGCTCCTGCAGGGGTAGTGGCGTCAACAAAACCTTGTGTGCGGAACACCGAGTTGCTGATTAAGAATACTGAATCACCTTGGAGACGATAACCTGTAGTGAGGCCTGATGTAACGGTTGTAAATGCGCCGGTATTAGCAGTAGTGGATCCAATAGCGCCAGGTGCTTCCCAAACACGTCCTTGTAGGGTCTGTGCGTTGGTTAGACCGCTAGAGATGAATGCTGTGTTAACCGAAATACCACGTGAGTCAACAACAATACCATCACCTGCACGAATACGAATTGTACCGTATGATGTAATAGGTGAGCCGAACTGACCTGTTGGAACGTCCGTAAAGAAGATGCCTGCACCATTTGCAAGTTGCGTTACTGTACCGGTACCGACAGCTGTTGACCAGTAGATGCGGTTTCCATCTGTAGTAAGAAGCTGCCCTGGTGCGCCTGTAGAGTTATTAGCAATAAATCTAAGCCCTGCACCAACTAGAACTGTTGTGCTATTTGCAACGAAGCTAGAACCAAGAGATAATGTATTACCTGCAAGCGTATTTGCTGTAAATGATCCGTGAAGAAGTGCATTGCGTGGAGCAGCAATAGACCCAGTAACTCCTAGTGTTGAGTTAGCTGTGATTACCTCACTATTCAACACCTCAATAACTTCGTTTGTACGAAGTACCCAAGTGTTAAATGTATCTGTTAAAATATCAACGTTGGCGACGCTTCTAGCCATTTTTGTTTCCGCTCACAACCTGTAGTAAAAGTTCTTTTATCTCAGTAAGCTCTGAGCGAAGTTTATCAATTTCGCCTTCCAGCTCAGTCTTCTTTTTATTATCTATTCTTCTAGCCAGTATAGCTTTATAATAACTATCCTCAGTATTTATAATGGCTTTCGAGACTGGATCTCTAGTAAACATTATGCAGAGACTCCAAGAACCTGAATCTGATCAATTCTTGGAACCTTGAACGTTGAATCTGCAAGCATTACAATCTTGACCTGCATAGAATCGAATGCATCGAATTCAGCAAGCGTTGAGTTATAGTAGCGCGAGATATTAGTATTGTTTATGTTATTGAAAGCAATATTAGGATACTTAAGCTTATCAATCTTATATCCCGAGCCAGCAACGTTTGTTGTTTCGATTACACCACCGATAGTAATCTGTGAAGCACTTACTTCCTTAACTACAGCCACCTGATAGTTATCGAGTGGGAATAGTGGATTGTAAATCTTAATTACATCGTTATTAGCAATGTAGCTTGTAACGTCAGTGTAGCCTGTATTAGCAATAGTAATTACAGCGCTTCCTAGTGCAGTTGTAAACGTACCTGGAAGAGTATTAGCTGATTCGCTATAAGATGGTAAACCTAGTTCGAACTCAATAAAGTCTGATTCATCTTCTGTTGACGAGAACTTATTAGCGTTCTGAACATACTCAAGTGGCGTCCAAGCCTTATCGTCAAATGCTTCTGGATCCTTAGAGTTATGGACGCGAGTGTAAACTCTAATCTCTGTACCCTTTGGACGATACGCAACCATGAACATACGAACATCTTCAGCAAACTTATCATTCGAGAACTGAACCTTAGTACCGATGTGCTTGGAGAGTGCAATGCCATTCCCAGCAACTTCGGTATCGATTACAACACCGTTGGTAACGATGTTGCATGCATTCGAAACTCTGTTCTCAATTGAGTAGAGATCAAGCTTAGAACCTTCAAGGAGAGGTGACATATAGATCTCACCTGAACCGAGTACAAGATAATCAGCTTCAATCTTGAGCGACTTTCTATCTACGAATAGATCGGTATTGCTATAGAGAGATGTCTCGAGAATTTCGTTAGAGCGAGATAGTACATAGGCATTATAACCTGTGATGTTATATGCCTGTTGGTTGTTAATCTTAACTCTTTCTTGATTGGCGTCGCTATAAACGTATGACGTAGGCCCTGTCTTAGCTGTAGACTTAAGAACAGTTTCAACTAGACCGTTAGCTGGCGAGCGAATTGAACCTCTCAAACGTACACGGTCAACTGAAAGATTATCTACAGAAACAATATTCGCAGTTGCACCAGAGTCTGCACCAACAATAGTATTACCAGCTGCGAAGTAAATAGTATTTGCAGTAGAGTCTTTTAGATAGATCTTATTACGAGGTCTATCCTGTATGTACACCTTGCCGACAACTGTATTAAGATGTCTTGCATTAGTATTAGAGAACTCAATAAGTTCTGAAACACTCAATACGGTATTATTAACAACTTCTGTAATAGTAACAACTTGTGATGCATTGCCGCTTAGAAGAACAATATTGCTATCTTCATTGAGGGTACCGAACGAAGTACCTGTTCCGACAATAGTATTACCGCCCTGAATAACAGCTACGGAGCCGACTTCAGGGGCTGTATTTTGCCATACATATTCACCGCCGTAGAACGAACCTACTTGATCAGTTACTGTAAAGTATTCATAATCCTTATTGACAAAGATCTTCTTATCAGTTTGTGCAATAAACTTAGCACATCTCAGATTAAACTTAATATCTGTATCGGATAGAGAATTGAATACTCCAGCGCTATTACGAATGAATAGCTTGCCGTCCTTGTTTGAGTTTACACCTGGAGATGGAATGTTTGTATTGACAAGTCTATCACCAACCTTATTGACCCAAGCCACGTAGCCTGGATCTTCGTACATGACTACGATACCATAGAATCTACCGGTAGGTAGTTTTATCGGTTGCGAGAAGCCGAACGTTGTTGCAGACGATGCGTCACCGAACGAGTAGATTCTTGAGAAGTCTTTATACGAAAGCGAATACGCATATGTCTTCTGAAGATTAGGTTGATCATTCTCTACATCGCAGATTGCAACTGCAACACCAGCATTAGGGTTACCTGAAAGGTTAGCTGTCTGGCTTGGCTTAAGCTTGAAGAATAGATCAATAGATGTTAATGTGACTTCACTTGCACCGTTAACAATCTCAGGGTCAGCATAAAATGTCTGAATGAGCGAAAAGTTAGGAGGTGTGAAGTAGAAGTTAGTATCTGAAACTGTCTTAGCAACTTCAACATACGATACCGTCTGTGCAACAACACTTGGATCAGGAGAAGAGGTCTTCTTAATGATAGCTTCAATTTCTGCACGGGCATACTGAGGAATGCCTAGCTGCACGGTTGCAGTTGAAGTACCATCTGTACTCTTAATTTCAAGCGTACGTACACCACCAACTAGAATAGAGAATGCTGCTGCTTGCTCAACAGATGTAGTAGCAGCTTCACCAGCGCGGAAATAATAAACAAAAGCTAGGCCAGCAGAAGAGCCATCGGTAATAGCTGGAGTAGTCAGACCTGTACCGATCGGCTTACCTTGCTGCTTGCAAAGGCTTGTTACGTCAATACCATTCAGATATGCGCGGTGAACTGTACCAGGCTTAAGACCATAGATATTAAAGCTTAGAATTTGTTCAGTGGCAATGTACTTCTGCCAGTCAGTTGGCTGCAGAGGAAATCCGCTATAGTCCCCTAGATACGGTAGCCCTTTAAGAGATTGTTGAAGCCCTAGAGCAGAGTAACCCATTTAAATATTTCCTCTTACGTAAAGTTTGGTATTACAATACCAGCATAACCTAGTTGAAAGTTCGTTGTTGTCTGTGACTGAGTCTGGTTGACGACCGAGTCTGTTGGATAGAATAGCTTGTATCCGAAAGTACCAGATCTGGAGCTCTGTAGGAACCCACCATGCTTCTTACCCTTATAGACACGTACACGTACATATACGCCGTTGTCTGGATTATGTGTCCAAAGAAGCTTAAAGTGATCTTCGATGAATGTACCAAATGACGATACAGCTGGGTAAGACTTTCTCTCCAGCGAACCTGGATGTTCAATCTTTCTACCGCCGTTCAGGCTATTTAGTCCCTTCGCAGCAATATCAGCTGTTGTGATTGGTAGCGCATTACGGCTTGTGTAAGTAGCTGTCCATGGACCATCTGGCGTATCAGATTGAGCAATCTCTACACCAACATTATTATCACGCGAGTTGATATAGAACTCTGCTGGACCAACCTTAGAGCTGAATGTATAGAAGAATTCTTCGAATACATTACCTGAGTCAGAGTTGCTTCTATTTCTTTCTTCCTGCTGAACCGATGTAATAATTTGAGTTGTTGTATCAACAGTATTACCTACAAGCGGTCCATCAGTTGCACGCGATTGTGTAATGTAGTTTACTTCAACGAATGGAAGTACACCATCATCTTCTAGAACATTATCCATCTCGACGTTAACTTCGCGAATAAGTGGCGAGAGATAACCATCGACAATTGTAGCTGAATAAGATGGATTTGAAATTTCAGAGTAAGTATAATTCTCAAAGCTATCGACAAAGAAGCCAAACTTAAAGCGATCAGCGCCGTCAAAGCCTGGTAGTGCTCTCTTTTGAGCCTGAAGCTCTGTTAGAGTAAATGCAGTATAGTATTCCAGTTCAGCAATACGACGCTCAAGCTTACCAATATCAATCATGGTATAGCCGCGTGGCTGAAGAGCAGCGCGCTCTGTATCTGTCTGAGCAGTTGCTATGCGATAATCATTAATGCGTCTTGTACCGTATCTCTCATTAGCGATCTTCGTATCTACATACTCAATCATCTCAGCCGATAGCTGATATGGGAGTGATGGATAAGGTGGAATCTTGAGAACGTTAATAGACAGTGCATTATCAGGCGCCGGAGGTGGCTCTGTTGAACCAGGTGTACCGCTGATAACACGGAACTGATTCGATTCGTCAATAATGATACGATCTGTTCTACCTACGTAGTAGCTAACTGTTGCGGAAAGCTCTGAATCAGGAGCTGGGAACTTCTTATCCGAACCTGAGAAACGTGAAGCAGGTGTTTGATCGGTTGGGTTAAGAGGTGCAACAGATATATTAGTTGCAGGTGATGCGGTCGCTGCGGTGACAGGGCGGAAGTCAAACTGATCACGAAGATCATAATATGTGCCTCTTGCACCCCATACTTCAGGAATTTCTACAGTATTGATTGTAGATGTAGCAGCTGCTAGAGTTGCTGTATCATTAATTGGATATGTACCTGAACCACCAGGGCCCTTCATACCTTCCTCACCAGGAGTGGATGAGAAATAATCAAACTTAACTAGTAGCCAGTCAGATGCGTTAAGTGCTAGGCTATTACCTGGCTTCTGATAGAGATAAGAGATGCCATAATAGTCTTCTGTCTGATTATGGTCAATATAAAAGTCTTGTGTAATATCAGTTACGGATGTACCAAACGTACCGTTTGAACCTCTGTATACATTCTTAAGACGGAAGACATCGCCTACACCAAGCGCCCATGGCCCGGCTTCTGCTTGCGCGTTATTAGCAAGGCAGAGACGTACGAAGCGATCACGATTTACAGTCTTAGCAATAGGTGTTACTGCACCCAGGCGAACATTATATGTCGCAGCAACTGTAACAGGGGCAAACATAGAAGTATCTACATCAACAGTGAGCTGTGTAAGGTCACCGGATGCTGTTGCACCTCTACCTTCGCGCTCTAGGTTGATAGGTGCGAAAGCTGGGTAGTAGATCTTGTGTGTATTAGCTGTAATATTACCAACGCAGTTAGCTGTAAGATACATTACTGTATCGTTAGCGATTGACTGAATTTGACCAAACTGATTAGTAGTACCAGCGAACTTGATATAATCACCAATACGGTATTCAGAAACGAATAGTGTACTTGTACCGGTAACTGTAGGTGATGTATTAACGGCAGCTACTGTACCTGTCTTAATAGCAGCAGACTCAGCGTTAGCAAGTGGTGTAACGATAATATCGCGTAACTGTGTAGTAGAAAGAGCACCCGAATATGGGAATGTCTCTGAACCACCTGAAGGTACAGAAATTGCAATAGTACCATCGCTACCCAGGGTGAATGTATTAGATGAGCGATAGATGTACGAAACACTAGACGCATTAATTACTGCTGGATTACCCGCATAGTAGATAAGCGATGAGTTAATGTTGTCCTTGATAACAGCTGTATTAGCTTCAAGAATAGTATCGCAAATAGCCTTATTAGCACCATCGTAGAAGATAGAGCGAACACCGCCGAAGTTCTTACCAGTGTTCATCTGAATATCAAATAGATATACTCTATAAACAGCGCTTGCTGTACCTGGTACACCCGAATCATATACTACTGATCTAATACGCGCATAACCGATTAGGTTACCAGTAGGCGCTGGTGTTGTAGCAATACCCGATGTAATATAGGTCTTAGCAGTATCGTAAAGAGCAACTCTATCACCAGTCTTAAAGAGGAAGTAACCACCGAGTTGATTTACTTTAACGAAGTTGCCATAATTGAGAGAGATGTTACCATTAGTAACCTGCAGGTTAGCAGTACCCTTATCAATAGGGGCTTCGTAGTTAAGAGTGGTCTCAACGCGTGAACCATTGATAAACGCTACACCAGGATCAATGAATACATTGAACTTGGTTGCTTCATCTGTAAATGGTGTTGTATACTTTGTCTGAAGAAGGAATGGATTAGTAACATAGTTACCGGCTGTTTCATTAAAGCGACGATTAATCTCTTTACCGATTACGTTATAAACTGTCTGGCGATTCTGCTTGTATGGATTACCATTCGAGAACTCAGCAACATATAGCCAGTCATCGCGTGAATCAGCTTCTGCTTTATCAATAACAGAAAGTGTTGGTGTAAGCTTAAGTCTGTTTGCGCCAGGAGCAGTGAAGTTTGGTGCGCCGGTTGCGTTATCAAGGAGTGAATCGTCCTGGTTAGAGTTGACAACCTCTTCGAGTGTCTCAAAACCAACTGACTTAGCATCAGGGAGATTAGAATACTTTTCAACGATTACGATCTGCTCAGCAACGCGTGAGAAGTATCCCTTCTGGTAAACAATACCCTCACCAACAGTCATACCATAAGCATTACCGATTGGTGAATACTGCGATGGAGCAACTGTGATAGTTGCAAGTTGTGTTTGTGGTAGCGCCGAGAATACACCGAGCTGTCCAAGTGACGCTCCAGGTGAAGAAATCGATACGCTAGGTAGTACAGTATAACCTGTACCCTTATTAAGAACATCTACAGATGTAACTTCACCGATCTGCGCTGTTGTAATTGTTGCAGTTGCACCGGTACCGATGATAGATGTAACACGAGCCAGCGAAGAAGGCGTGGCATTAACTGTTTGTACGTTTGTATTGGTGTTAAGCGTCCACTTTGAGAAGTCGCCTGACTTAAGATCTTCTAATCTTGGCTTGATCTTAAGAACAACCGATCCTGCAATAGTTGTAGTATCAACTGCTTGAATCTGAACGTTAGCAGTACCATCTGATAGATAGTCGCCTGCAAAGAAGTTATTAGCGAAGAATGTACCGCCTGTTGTATTCTGAATAGCAATAGCAGAAAGAATAACAACCTTATCGGTAGCTACAAAGCCTGACGAGCCGTTAAGAACGGTAATCTTTTCGAGAGGGCCTTCTGGATTATATACAGTAAGCTGTTCACCAGCTTCGAATACTGGCTGACCGTTTGCAGGACCACCTGTCTTAAAACCTGTATTGAGATACCGTACATAAAGAGTGTTAAGATCTGGATCGGTTGATTCGAAGCCCGGAGCAACTGTAATAATAGAAGCTTCTAGTGGGGTAATATTGTTTTGATTCTTAACTCTGTAACCTTGATACTTAGCGACATCTACGGCAGAAGAGTTTGTTTCAATATCACGAATCTTAACATACTGTAGCGACGAGTGGAATGTAATATCACATCCATCGATAATAGTACCTTGCTTGAAGATATTATTACCAAAGCGCTCAATCTGCTTCTGCAGAATGGTCTGGAGCTGATTTAGTTCACGAGCCTGAACAGCCACACCCGGGCGGAAAAGGATCTTATAGAAGTCCTTTTGCTCGTTGTAATCGTCAAAGTATGGCGATACGCTCAGATCTGTTTGAATCGGCATTGTAAATTAAAACTCCAGAATTAGTTTGACTGTCTCAGTCTGCTTTATATCTCTTGTAATAGGCTTGAGATTTTCCAGGTATAGAATTTCGCCACTGTCTGGTACAATCTCACCGTTATATTTATAACGTGCATCAAAGTAGGCATTCGATGTAAGCCCTCTTATTACTGCAACTCCATTAAGATCAAACACGTTAGAGACATTAGTAACGTATAGGTAATCGTTTGCTGAGCCTGGGTTGTCGCGATACGAATGCACTCTTGCAGTAGGGCTTGTATCAATATCATCTGTATCCTGAATGAGGAATTCATCCTCAATAAATTCAGCGGTAGATGTAAACGAGCCTACAAATGTCGTAAGCTGGTTAAATGCGTTAAACTCATCTGCATCACGGCCATTTACTCTCACATAAGCTGCTGTATTTGAAACACGCGCTGTACAGGACGACACTTCACCTAGTAGATAAGAGCTGACTTCAAGACCAACAGGATCAACATTTGTTAACGAAATATTAATAGAATTATAATCAATAACCTTACCGAACTTAACTGCCTCTACCAAGTAGATTGCGCAATTGGATCCGGTGAATACTGGTTCCTTGTCAATAGATAGAAGTGTATCGCTTGTAATAGATTGAACATTTGCAAAGATATTCGAAATGCCGTTGGTAATAATAACTCTATCGTTTGTGCGGAATGTATCAATAAAAGATGTATCAGTTCCAGTGACGAGTGAATTAGCTGAAACGCTTACATTACCATATAGACGAACCGGCTTGTAACGATATACTGTTTCATTTGTAATAAATGAACCTCTAATACTACCTGCATCAAGTGTGATATTAACGTTAGCATATTGCGGGTTCTTTAAAAGACCCACAGTACGATAGTCGTTATTGGCTGACAGTGGTTCGTTATTACCAATAAAGCTGGATGAGATACCTACAAAGCGTCCAAAGAGCTCGTTATTAATATTCGAACCATGGCCACCTGGAGGTGAAATGATTGGCGTGACTACAGCGTTACTGGTAACCGATACGATATTAGCAGTTTTAATCTTAGCTGTAGCAAGTCTATAACCTGAACCAGTATTGAGAACTTCTACTCTCGAGATAGCGTTACCAATGGCTGAGTTGACGATAGCGCGCGCTACGCAGTTAGCTGTAGAGGTACCGCTTACATCATAAACAAAAACGTTAGGGAAGATTTCATATTCATCGCCTGCATTCGGTCTGTTGTTGAATGCGCGATCGATTGTGATTACTTTTTGACCATTGGTGATAGTATAGTCAGTGATAAGTCTATATTCGTTTGTCGCCACGCCCGAAGTCATTCTAATCAGGCAATTTTTATAGAACGTATTAATGCTTGATGCACTAACGTCTAGTGCAAACTTAAGGTTAGAGCCAACAGCAATAGAAGCTGTATCAGGGAACTGACCGATAGTATAGTTGTTATAACCAGCGCCGCTATTATCAACTGTAATGATTTCAATAGAGCCAGTTACAGCACTATTTGCAACTTCTTCGTTTGGCGTTACTGGTACATATTCAGATGTTGCGAATTTGCGAATGTTAAACTGGTCGACAGTAAACATGTACTTCCAGATATATCCATCCTGCGGAAATTCGATAGGTGTGTTGTCTTTACCGAATGGCTTCTGTGTTGACTTAGCACCATTGTTATTGAACAGGCACTTATAAACGTTTAATTCAACCGAGTCATCAATAACAACATAGAACTGCTTAGATGCGAGCTCGGTATCGTTATCGCGATACATGTCATAGACGTTATTTTCAATCCATTCGTAGCGCTTAATCATATTAATGACGCTATCATTCTTGATCTTCTTACCAAAGATCATATCATTATATACTTGAATGGACGATACAACTGTATCCTGTGGCACGGGTGGAATCTCATCCGACCCTCCACCTTGGCCAGCGCCGAATGGAGTATGTTTAGCAGCGAACACATAGTAAGCAGCATTCTCTTGTACTGACTGTACAAAAGATTCAGCAGCTTGAACGTTTAGTGTCGACGTAATTTTTTGATTAATGCTCATAAACTATATTTATACCCTATTTACGGCTGTTATTCTCTAATCTCAATAAACAATTCACCTCTATCCTGAATATCAATTGATTCACGATCCTGAACAGTATATGGCGAATCGTCGGTAATATCAATAGCAGAATTGGCAACTGATACAGATGTATTAGCAAGCGAGTCAATTAAAACACTGCCGAAGAATCTTGTACCAGAGGTATGCATGACCTTCTTAAACATAGTCGCATACTTCTCAATTGGAATACGTGATATAATATCATACGAATACTCTTGGTAGTAATCACCATCGTGTACCTTGGATACATCAGATAGGAAGCCTTTAGCGGTTCTATAGAAACCGGTGCCGGTTCCAACACCACCTCTAATATTCTCAACGATGCCAGTGCGTTCATCTGCTGAAGTTGTAAACTCAATTTCACTATCATTCGAGAAACCAAAACCGGAATCGATGACCTGTACCTGCGAAATAACACCATTAGCGGTGGATGCTCTAGCATTGATCTTTGCGTTAAGACCTGCAGGATCAGAATCTGGATCTGCGACGATAGTCACTACATTCGCTGTGGTACCTGATAAGTTACCTCTGATACCCTTATTCAGCTGGAACAGATTATCTAACTGTATTCTCTTAACGTATAGTTTATCACCGATATTATCTTTCACCTGACCTCTTGCAGTTGATACACCTGTAAATGGTACAGCATTACTGATATAAGAATTAGCAGTGGTAATAAGTGACTTTAAGACATAGTTATTAGTAGTAGGGAATGTACCCTCTGTAAGCTCTAGATCAATATAATTTGTGTTTGTATCGATATAGTATACAATGCCGTTAGCAATAAAGTTAACTGTAGTATTAGCAGCATGGACCTTTTCACCGTAGCGATAAGGCATGGTGTTGCTTACAAAAACTTTAACTAGGGCCTTCGGATTGACTTGTGTTACGTATTCACCAATAGCGAATGAAGACTGGTTGTTGCTAATTGTGAAAATGTAATCACGAGCTTGGTATCCGGTAATGAACGGTTGGAATGGCGATGCAACCGGGTCACGGTTATAACCAGAACCAGGGTTTAGATCCCCGAGTGTTCTAATAGCACCTACAGTCATACCTTCAAACGTCAAAGCGCCGTAAATAATAGAAGACAGATTAGCAGATGGGTTAAATGGAAGCCCGTATTGAACCGCATTAAGTCTTGTGTTTAGTAGAACAGTATTGCTTAATCTATCGATATTAAGTTTAACATCTTGACTATCTGCAAGCGATGCAATTCTATACTGAGCATTAGCTCCTGATGTCTTACTTGCAGCAAAAGCTTTAACGCCATTATTAGATGAATATATGAATGGTGCAAAAGTATCAATGAAGGTATTGGACGCATCAGCTATAGCCGCGTTAAATGTAATAGATTTAAACTCAGAATTTGTAGTGGATTCTTTACCAACAACAAATACATTTGCTTGATGGCGGAATACGCCTTCAATATCTGCAACAGTGATAAAGCCGCCTGCTAGAGTCAGCCCGCTTGTCTTAGTAATAGTAGCTGATGCAACAATATCATTCTGAATATCTTTTTGATAAACAACATCGCCTATAGCAAATACACCGCGCGGTGTGCCGATTTCAATTGTACCGGTATTACCGACAGCTATAACTTTACCTGTTGTGTTACGCGGCGTAACTGTAATAACGTCAACCTTACTTGATGAATTAGCTTCTAGGTAAACAATATCACCTGAGTTGATAGTATCTCTATTAGTCATACTAATGACCATAGTATTGCTTGCTGTATCAATCTCTACTAGTTTACCAAACTTATTTACGTTGTTAATATCGACAACAGAACCTGGTTGTAGAAGATCAATATTCAGATCATTCTGGTATGTAATAAAGAGTAGAGGTTGCGTAACAGTTTCAAGATATTCAAAGTACTTCTTCGGATATGAATAATCTAAGCTCCAGGTAGCGCCAACACCAGCCGAAGGGAAGCCTGTGCTATTAATAACTGAGACAACAGGTGTTTCATCAGCTGGATAGAAGCCTGCTCCACGATCAAGAACCTTAATCGTTAGAATGCCGCCAGATGTATTTGTTGACGGCTTAGCAACACCCTGAGAGTAGCGCGATGACACGTAGATCGTATCATTATTGCTATAACCAGATCCGCCTATTACTGGGCTGATATTGGCTAGGAATTGACCAGCTTCGACATTAGCCAGTAGTAGAATTGTATCTGAAAGATAGGCGTTAGAGGTAAAAGCTGTTTCCTCACCAATACGATTGGTTGTATACCCCCAGCCAGAATTAGCAAGTTTAAATGAAACCTCACCTGAGCCCTTTACAGTCGAAGTAACACGTCCAACCCCACCTAGACCAGTTACTGATTCGAAGTTAACTAGGTCACCAACCTGAAAAGCTTCTGAACCTTCGATAACAGTCGCGCCCGTAAACGAACCGACAATTCTCGGTGAGTCAGGAAAGATCTGAACATACTTCAGTCTTTCGTTTACTTCGAATGTACCGCGTACGTTAGAGATATAGAATGCATGAACAAACCCCGCGTTCACCTTCTTCTTTACGTAACGTTCAACGAATGCTGTTGCGCCGGAGTTGACGCCAGTGATCTGCTTTCCGACAAGCGTAATCGCGCGGTCAACAGATGTAGAGTTAATTTCGATATATTGTGGCTTGAACCATTCAGCGTCAGAGAGGCGGAATAGATCATCACCTGGATAGTATACAGATGACTTAACGCCATAGATCAGTCTAAAGAATAGATCGATAGAGCGCGACGTACCTTTAGAGCGGTACAGGTCAAGTGAGTTCTTAACGAGAAGCTTCTTGTTAGTTTGTGTATCGAATTCGATATTCTTGAGATACTTCTCTTTAAACTTAACAACGAATAGATCTAATGTATTATCAATATCACGAATATTGCCTAAGTTGCGGCTGTAAAAAATAGAACCTAGTCTTCTGGTTGTACCGCCTCTAAGAATAAATGACGATCCGCCCGAAGATGATGTAACAGGAATAAGCTCAGAGCACACATTAAAACACTTAAATGTCTCAAGTCCCTCTACAAGAACGAGAATGCTCTTACCAATTACAGAGTAAATGGTACCTTGAACAGTGTCTTGCTGAACAGTATCACCTACTTTGAAATTTTCGATATTTTCAAGGTCAAGCAGCTGAAAGTTTTGCTCGAGCCACTCGTAGTAAGCTTTCACGAAGGCAATAAAATTCGGCCCATCAGACTGATAGAATGACGGGAATAGATTCGATATTAATGGTGAGATTTTAGATTCAATATCTCTCATCTATTATGCCCTGATAGGAACAGCGGTAATAGCAATATCTTCTTCGATAATATTTAGAATAACATTATTAATTGTTGAGATATCTTTATTACGAGGTAATGCATAGAATTTAATTCCAGCGCCGAAATAACTGTCAATCTTAAAGTTAGAGAACTGAAGCAGACCAGTATCATAATCAATTGTACCAACAGTATCAATTAACGCTTCTGTAGCCGCTGTTAATACATTAAGCTGGCCGCTACCATTGTCTCTAATAAAGGCTTTGATACCTTTATATTGAATAAAAGAGGAGTATACGCTATATTGATTAGTACTCAATGTAGCTTGCTGCCCGACAGTAAGAGGAATGTTATACGGAATATCGAATGTAAGGAACTTACCAATTTCCGGCGTTACTATTTTAATAACAGTAATGTTTGTTTCGTTTGATATTACGGATATCTGGGAGTTGTCAATAGCCTGAATAAGCTTTGAATAGCGGAATGTTCTATTAAAGTTATTGAGATTATTTTCAGCGTATAGTAGAATAGAGGTACCAGCAATGGTCTTAATATCATCAGCTGTCAGAGCTGTAATATTAACGTTGTAATTAACTTTAGATGTAACACCGAGATAGGTATATTCAGGATCGACGAACACCGGATCAATCGAAACAGGTGAGCGTGGCTTGAGGAAGCGATAGTATTCAAGCTTCTTAATATCCGGAAGAGCGTCAACTTCTTTGAGGTCAACCGAAACGTATACTTTACCAAACTGTGGTGGATCTAGATCTTCACCACCGTAAGCCGTCACTGTATTGATTTCAGGGAAGTTAAGCTTCAGAAGCGTTTCATAGTCTTCTGTTGTGATTGCTCTCTCCTGAGATGTAAAGTGGCGCGGAGCATTGTATTTGATTGATTCAACTGTCTCATAGACGCTACCGCCAGCAGCAGTTGAATTTGTAGTTACGCTGATATTTGTTTCGCCCTGAATAGTTGAGTCAGGAAGAAACTGATTACAACCATTAGGAAGTTCACCGTTAGATACTCTATACTCGATCGAAATAATCGAATTGTTCTTAGGTCTACGGCCGTTAACACCATCACCGAAAATAATTTCGTATGAATCCGATTCTGCTCCTTGTACGAAGAATACAAGTGAATCTTTTGTTAAGTCGAAAAGCGATGTAGCGCGCTTATACACTAGAGTTGACGCGCCTGAATCTTCAACTACTGTTACTGTAAGCGAAGAAATATCAACGTTCTTATTTGATATAATCAGCTTTGAAGGTGTGCCATAGGTATAGGTGTATGTGTCGTTAACATAAAAGCCTTCATACAGTGTAATATTCTTACCGGTAAATGTAATAGAAGAACCGGAAAGAGTATAATCGCTAATAATGATATTCTCATCGATTGAGAATGTATAATTTTTATCTAGCAAGCGAGAGGTAAATGTTGTACCCTTAGGAATAACAATAGATCTCTTAGTTGGATCAGATGAAACGATACTGATATTAACGTTAGCCTGCGCAGAGCGGAACGATTGCGGAACATAGTTAAGCTCTTTAGCGTGCGATACAACAGAGTCACGCAGCTGTGCAGAATCAAGGAACATTTCGTTCCCAACCATGTTAAGATAGAATGCATTATGGTAGGTATTGTAGGCTAGAACATCAAGCAAGACGTTGATATTCGCACCATCGAAGTCGTAATCGTTGAATCTTTCTTGTGACTGAAGATACGATTTAAATGTAGACTTAATCGTATCAAAGTCAAGATTGGTTAATACAATACTGGAATTTGCCATTATCTTACTCTATCTAAGGTTACTGTTAGCTGCACAGGGTCTTGTCTATTTATGATCATATATGTAATAGTGACCGCGTATGCATTTTGTTCTTCATATGCTAACACCTCAACATTTAAAACTTTTGCTCTTGGTTCATATGTACTAATAGTATTTTGAACAAACTTACGGATCAGTTCACCTGTAGAAGCAACCATGGGCTCAAATAAAAGCTGTTGTAGATCAGATCCTATATCAGGCTGATATAGTCTTTCTCCACGATTGGTAAGCAGTAAATTGCGTATGGCTCTGTTAACAGCCGACTCGTTTGTATAGCGTACAATATCTTTGACAACAGGATGCGGTGTCAGATCGTTTAGAAAATCTGAGTATACCTGATACTTTGTGCTTGCTTTATCAAACTTATCTTTTGCAATGGCCATGTTTTATACCTTAGGCTATAACTACTTGTGTGTTAGCTGATTGAGCATCTAGTGAATATCTAAATGAGGTTGCAACCACTCTACACTTAATAGAGTTACCTATATCAGCAGTCTTACAATAATATGTATTGTTACCCGATAGAGATTGAACACGTACGTTTGCGCCGGGCTGAATAACTCGAATCCATTCGTACTGAACCGATGTAGTTGTAAACGGCCATATACCCTCAGAGCATTCAAGCGTCTGACCTACCTGCGCTGTGCCCGTAATAACAGGTGCGTTATTACCAGCGAGAGCAAATCGTACAGGGGCTGTGTTAGCAGTAAACACTTCTTCAATACTTACTTGATTTTCAGCACGCACTCTACAATATACAGGATAATCGACATCGTCAATTACCGGGGTGTATTGGTACGTATTTGCACCAAATATTTCTTGCCCTTGTCTCATCCATTGGAAGGAAAGAGGGAATGTGTTTGTTACGCCATTTGCAGTCCATACACCATTAGAGCATGCTAGCGTTGACCCAACAACAGCATCGCCCGTAATTACAGGTAGTGTTTGATTGACGGGATCAGGGAGCTGTGTAACGGCAGCAACCTGTGTAACGTATTCAGCATATGCAGGCGAATCAACAGACACCAAGAAATTATCTAGCGATGTAGTATCCAATACGGGCGGAATTCCTGTCAGCGCCTGAATATCAGCTTGCTTAGCTCCAATCTGCTGTACATTCTGACCCAGCGCTTCCATTGTTGTAGCTTTGAGTGTCTCTAGGCTATTCTTGAGCTCTTTAATTGAGTTGATTGCTGAGAAAATATCATCAATATTATTAGCTTTAATTCCAGCATCCTTAAGACCATTACAGATAGCATCTGCAATTGCGTCTGATACGGTCATCTTTAGTTCATTAATAGCCTCATCGATTTCATTGCGTGCGAATTGTGTTACCATCTTGATAGTGGAAAACGCACAGGCTTCAAGACGATCTTGTAGACCATCAACGACAGCAATTAAACGCGTAAGAGCATTAATAACTTCAACTGTTCTTTTAATAAAGTCAATAGTAGCTTCAAGGTCAGGCATAACACGCCCAACTGTTTGCTTAACAATATACTTTGGAATCTTAAAAGGGTTAAGAGGTACTTTGACAAGACCTAATGTCTCTTCAAGCTTTCTTTGTATCTCTTCTGTACCATCTTCGATCTGAGCTTCGACCCACCCTAAAGCTTTCTTAACTTCAGCTTGTAGTTTATTGCAATCTGTCGTTGCTTCAATATCTTTTACTAACTCATTAATTTTAAGAGCAAGGGTTGACTTTTTTCTTGGAAGTTCATCAGCCTTTTTATCACGCTCTAACTGACAGTTAGTTATACCTTTGGTAATAGACTGTCTGACAAGCTGACCAATTTCTTCTTTGGTGAACTGGTTCTTGACGCCACCAACAAGCCCGTTGACCTCCTGGTCAACTGTTTGATCTAGATCTGAAATGAATCTCTTTATACTCATTAGCTACCTGCCACACAAATACCATTGACGAACATAAGATTCTTTCCACCCGCGATAATAAGACCTGTAAACCCTGTACCGATATTGCAATCCCCTGATACTTGTAATGAGCCTTCAGTAATACCAACGCCACCAGGAGCTTCAAATACACAGTCGGTACCTGACGCTACAGAAAAACCTGCGACTGGTAAGTTGAATATTCTACCAGCAGCGGACATAATGATATCACCCTGCGAGGTCATTTCAATATTCTTATCTGAGTTTATCTTAATATTACCATCTGCTTTAATAAGCGCTTCGCCTCTTGCATGAATATCCGCGGTACCACCAGCAGCTACAATAACATTATTGCTTGTTGATATTGTGATAGAGCCAGAAGGAGCTATTTCGACATATGCATTATTAACACCATGTCTAATTCGAATACGCTCACCACCATCGGTATCATCTAGTTCAATAATATGGCCTTTACGCGATTGAATAACTCTGTTGTAAGGATACTCCGCTCTATATGACGGGTCTTGTACGACAGGGGATACCTTTTGTTCTTCGACCGTATCTCTTCCTCTAGCTAGAAATGAGATAGAGTTTCTATTTTCATCTTGTGGAGCAATAGGCATTGTACCAATAATATAAGGCTTTGATACAAGACCGGCATGCTGCCCATCGACAAAGAATCCTAATACGCGTGTACCTTCAACAAATTGCGGCGTATCCCCTACACCATTAAGCGATGGTGATGTTGTTGGAAGGATAGGAATGCACCATGGCAGATCTTCTTTTTGTGTGCCACCTACAGGCGGTAGCTCATAGTAGTTGTAGATCTGTACTTGTACCTTACCAGCTTTTTCTGGGTCGTTAATATTTTCTACGCGGCCCTGCCACCAAATTAGATCATTCATAATTAACTCCTCACCGGCTCAGCGCGCATTAGATTGCAGGAAATAATATGCTGAGGTCTGTCTGTATTTAATATCATATGGCGTAAATGTGTAATGAGATAATAACCACTATCTGCAGAAAGTTCAGATGTTCCTTCTGGGTCTGACCCTTCTCTGCTTGTACTTATAGAGCGTGGAAAATTACATTCTATGACGGTGCCGACTGTTAGGTTTGTATCGCCGTATACAAGAATCTGCGCTTCGTATTGAGATATTCTGAGAAGAAGCTGTCTACGTCTTACCATAACATCGTTCAGATGTGTAAACTCTGTACTAGTAATATTTTCTAAGTGTGTAACACTATCAAAAGAACGTAATGCCTGTACTGATGTTAATTCCGCTAAACTATTATCAACTGGTGCTGTGACGGCTGTAGAATTTTCACCAGTCTCAGGGTTAGTTGTAACCGCCGAGGAGGTTACACCAGCCCCTCTACCTTCCGCAAGATTTTCAGATGACACAACATTATAAGCTAAGATATTACGAAACTTAACGGCAGATTCATTTTGATTGCGAAGATGATCATAGAAGAATCTAGCATCGGATTGATCATCACGTAGATCCTTTTTACCGTCTCTTATTAGTCTTTCAATAGGCCTAAAGTAATAACCATCCTTCCGTTCAAAGAATGTATACAGAGAGTCGCCTTCAGGTGATCGATTACTGAGAAGGGCTAGTTGATGTATTACCTCAAATGGCTTTCTATTTGCAGGAAGGGCACTAGCCTGTAAAGCATTTTTCGCAATAATGCCTCTGCCGCTATCGATAGTAAGTCTCTGCTGACGTCTACCGTCTCTACCACGAAGCCCTCTAATTTCAGGTTGGGTATTAACAAATTCCCTTATAACCTTCTCAATCAGATTGCCGGGTGTATCGTTAAGTTTGAATCCCTGCATACTACCTTGACCGGATGCAGGGACATTTTGAGCAGCAATACCTTCCACACTTACAAGCTCAATGTTATAAACTTTCATTGTCAAGCCCGGTACGTCTCTTTTATCAAATATTCTATTCACGCGAAAGAAGAACTCATTTGATTGTGAAGCACCTGGTGTTTGAAACTCAAACTTAATAATTGATTGTGCGTTAATTTTATAATCGTCATTAAGATTGATAGCGTCAGCAACGGTCATATTGCAATATATGACCGGGGATACTATACTTTCGTAGACATGTATTTCAGTAACCTGCCCTTTAATATCAAAATATGTTTGATCTTTAAAGATTGCAAGTTGTAATATATTTACATCGCCATTAACAAGATCATTACCAACAATTTTGGCCGGGTTAGTAACCTCAACCGTCCTTGACCAATTTTGTTCAATACTATTAAGTAGATCAGAAACGCTCATCGATCACCCATTACCCTCAGTAGCTCTTGCTCTGCACGCGATGCTTGCATTGCATCCATGAGAACAATTTGCTTTTTCTTTTCATTTAAATCATACTCATAATCATAAAACGTTACTGGTGACCAATAATTGGAATTTGTATACGCAGCCGTAGTAGCTAGAAAATTATTAACATCAACGACCTGCGCTTGAACACCCGATTCTTTACCTACAATTGTGGTATTAATTCTAAATGATCTCTGTAGATGTTGTAAAGTTAACGTTGTATCATCAGCGTATGTGCAGAAGCCATATACAGCTGTATCATTAAGCTGTTGAATCTCTTCGCCTTGCTTGAACGAGCCGGTTGCATTGTTAAAGGTAATCGAGCCAACTCTGTTTGTATTAAGGATTTGATCATCCTTCTTTCTTGCATAAGCTTTCACATTAAGATTATAGTCAAGAACAGGCTCCCAGTACTTCTTAGAGCCTCCTGGAAGAGAGTTATAAGCTTCGACAGTTATATCTGCGGTGGCATCTTCCCAATTTAATTTGTAATGAGATATTTTGCGTTGTGCAGCTTCAACTGAACCATACTTAGAGATAATTAATTGCTCGAAATCATAGCTACTAAGCGTCATATCGTAGTAGGGATCTATAATTTCGTTTGCAAACCAAATAAGCCAAGAATAGCCAGGGTTTTTGTAATACTGGTATGAAAGAGTATCAGCTCGCACTTCTCCGCTATTAGTATATTCAAAGAAGAGCTGATTGTTATTCTTAGTAGCATCGCTTAACTTAGCACGCGCCATGATGTTGCGTGCCATTTTTCCATCATATGTTATAGTAGGAAGCTTATTAAAAAAGTTCATTTATCTTACTCCCCCGGTGCTGCAGCTGCAGCTTCTTGACGAGGTGGGAAGGTTTGTGTGCCATAAGTATATACTTCTTGCTCCTGTAAGTATGCATCAACCTGATCAGGTGTATCAAACGTACCTTTAACTTCTGGCTCATATACTGTAGGTAGACCTGTTCTTGCATCGGGCGGTCTGTCATCCTGATCAAATACTACCACGTATTTCCCTTCAGCATTACGACTAATTGTCCATAGCCCTGGACCACGTAAATCTAGATCTGTAAATGGTGCGCTTAACGCATCAAAAAATCCTAAATCGCCTGTTCTGATAGTTATTCTGGACTGCGGATCGTCAGCAGCGAGGTTACCATCGTCAGGCTTGAGACTATCTAAAGTTGTTACAACATTATCTTGAGTGTCTACAGCAGATTGGTCCGCATACTCATTGAGAATGGATTCTTTTGCAGCGTTGTAGAGTCCTCTACCTACTCCACCCGCAACGCCGAATATGATCCCTGCACCTTCACTAATAACGTTATCAGTTGTAACACGTGCAACATTTGCTTCACTTTCAGCAGCTGCCTCAGGGTCCCAATCGCCTGCTAGCAGGTATTCGACTTCCTTAAACGAAATAGTAAGCTGGTATGATATAGGTAGTCTTGTTCCTTCGAAGAATCCAGGAGTACCAAAAGCATTATAGTTAACGTTAACACCTGCCATAAAGCATTTTTTAACTCTTATAATACTATTATCGGACCACCCATTATTGTCTGCTCTGCCGCCTGAATCCCAAGGATAGAAGTTGACTTGGCATAGGTGTGGATAGTTTAGTACAGCACCATTGTTATCTTTATTATTAGCCGGGAGAGCTCTACCTTTAAGCTTTTTAATCAAGTTATCTATATTACGCGATTCACCTTCATTCTTAGGATAAAAAGCCCATGAAAGTGTAAAGTCTCTTAAAACGGGTCCTTGAAATTGTACCGATGGATTTGGGTTTGGGGCTGCACCCATTTGCTGTTGAATAGCAGACGTTACTTGTTCAGCGGGAACTAACGACTGTACCATTCCTATAAATGCGCCACCTGCAGCACCTGCAATAGTAGCTAACGCCCCTCTACCGCCTACTAAACGTCCAAGGCCAGCTGACGTAGCACTTAACCCCATCTGCCCTAAAGCGCCTATATTTCTTAGTGCCGCGGCATCAAGCATGCCTTGGTTTCTTCTATTCGGATCTAAAAAGTCACCTACAGTTTCAAGATTGACATTAGTGTAACTTACAGTAGTGTCGTCTCTTAATTCCGTCGGAAGAGGTAACCGCACAACAAGAGTAGGAGAAAAAGTTGTAAATTTAAAGTTGCTATCTCTCTTATATGGGCCAATACTCAGCGTGGTATAGTATGTATTAGCTTCAGTGAGAGGGGTAGGTGCAGCCATTTATTATACCACCGAAATAATTTCTACAGAGCCATTTTTGATAGTGGCGCCGATACGAGACATAGGATCAGATGCTCTAAGAAAATCGTTAGTAGACATGCGACCAAAGCGACTCTTTGTGAGTTCAGCTCTTGTTGCACGTACCGGGTTAGAGCCTGCGATTGCGTAGAATGCATCGCCAACTGTCGACATGGCATTATCTGTTGTTATGTTAGAGGTCGCTTTAATATTCTCAACTGATGAACCAGCTGTCGCCAGTAGATTATCAGCAGTTGTTTGAGCTACTAAAGCTGCACCAGCATTATGACCACGCGAAGCGCCACTGACTAGCGGGTCAGTTATTCTTTTGGTAAACGGTTTACGTGCTGCTTTAACGTAGTCGTTAACATTAAAAGCCATTGAGATATCCTTGATAAATATAACGCATCGATCTATTTATACGAGTTTAAATGAATAATGGCTTATAAGGGTGTATTCAGAGCGCGGAACCCCCATAAATACAAAGGGGATCCGACAAATATTATTTATAGGTCGAGATGGGAATTAATCGTTATGCAGAAGTTTGATTCGCATCCCGATGTTATTGAGTGGTCGAGTGAAGAGATTGTGCTGAGATATCGCTCTCCAGTTGACGGTAAAGTACATAGATACTTTCCAGACTTCTGGGTTAAGAAGAAAGATAGATCAGGCAAGATTGTTTGTGATTTGATTGAAGTAAAACCTTTTAAGCAAACACAACCACCTACTGTCATGGAAGGTAAACCTACTAGACGTTACCTCAATGAGGTCATGACCTGGGGTATTAATTCAGCAAAGTGGCAAGTAGCAAGAGAGTATTGTAAGGATAAAGGTTGGAATTTTGTGATTATAACTGAGAAAGAATTAGGGCTTACATTTTAATGGCTGGTGTATTCGACGAGATTCTAACGTCTGGTGTCCGTTCAGGTCAAGTGCCTTCGCGTACACAAAAAGCTCGTGACTGGTATCGTGAGCGCGCTCAAGAGTATGGCCGTGAAGGTCCTAGAATTAACGAGAAGCGATTTGTTAATAGCGACGCTGGGCGTCTAACGGTGCAACCTAGACCCGGTAGCATGTACATGTATCTTTATGATCCTAAGACTAAAGACACACTTCCATACTATGACCGCTTTCCTCTTATCTTTCCATGGAAGGTTGAATCAGATAGATTCTGGGGCATTAACCTTCACTATTTGCCGTTGCCCTATCGTGCAAAGCTAATGGATAGTCTATACGATGTTAGAACTAATTCTAGATACGACGAGACTACCAAGCTAAGAATCAGTTATCAAGTATTAAACTCTGCATCAAAGTTCAGATATTTCAAACCTTGCATCAAGCAATATCTATTTAACCAGATGCAATCCAAGTTCGTTTATGTGTATCCTTCTGAGTGGGATATTGCGTTGTTCTTGCCATTGGAGCGTTTTGCTAAGGCAACTAAGACTCAGGTTTGGTCAGAAACAAGAAAACTCATATCGGAAAACAGATAATGGATATCAGACGTTTTACAGCAAGCATCAACGAAAAGAGCGTTCTCAAAACCAATCGTTTTGAAGCTCAGTTAAACTTTGCTGACGGAAGTTATATGCGTAATTCAGAAGCGTTAGATGGAAGTCTACTACGCTTGCGCTGTGATAGTGCTACACTACCAGGGGTATCATTTGCAACTGCTGATGGGCCTCCAAGACTTGGTTACGGTCCTGTTGAAAAGCACCCGTACAATCCTATGTTTGATGACTTAGCATTAACGTTTATGGTTGATGCCGGCTCTAAAGTACATAAAATGTTTTATGACTGGGTGGGATGTATCGTTAACTTTGAAGGTTATGGTGCTAGCACGCTAGATAGAGCTTCTACAAAAAATCCAACCAGAGCACAAGCATATGAAGTTGGATATCGCGACAAATATGCATGCACGCTCACATTAAGAGTATTTACCGTATCAGGTACACCGGTGATGACATACACAGCTTACAATGCTTTTCCAATGGCTATGCCACAGATAAGCATGAACTGGAGTGAAGGTGAAATACTCAGACTAAATATACCGTTTGCATACACTGACTTTACAGTTAACTATGCAGACTTCAATGCCAACGGGCCGGTAGAAACAGGCACTGTTGATAGAGAGGTACAACAAGGCATTGCACTTCTAGATACCAATGCACTACCTCGAATTCCTGGCGCCAGCCGCTCTGATGTACAAAATGCTTAAGGAGATTAAATAATGTTACCTAAAATTGACAAGCCTCTTGTGGAGATCCTTGTTCCTTCTGTAAAGAAGAACTATAAGTTTAGACCTTTTACGGTTAAAGAAGAGAAGATTCTACTCATGGCGCAAACAGAGCGCGATGAAAAGAATATCATTCTAGCTATTAAGCAGGTTATTAACAACTGCTGTCAGGAATCAAATTTTGACGTTGATAAGCTAGCTACATTCGATCTTGAATATCTATTCCTAAAACTTCGTGCAAGATCCATTAACAACGTTATTGAGGTTTCATACCGTGATAACGAAGACGATAAGGTCTATGATTTTGAAATTAATCTAGATGAAGTGGAGATGCTTCAGAACGCTGATGCACCTAATACCATTGCGGTGAACGACACAGTAGGTATTAAGATGAAGTTTCCTTCGGTTAACATCATCGACGATGCACCGACCGATGCGTCAGCTGGGGATATCGTTGAGTATCTAATCCGTAACTGCGTTGATTCTATTTACGACGAAGAGAATGTATACCCAGCTAGTGATTACACACCGCAAGAGCTTTCAGAATGGATTGATAATCTAGACATTGAAACATTCAATAAGATTCGTGCGTTCTTTGATAATCTTCCTCAGATGTATTATAAGATTGAGTATGAAAACTCGCTTGGCAATAAACGAGTAATTGAGCTCACAACGCTAAATGATTTTTTTACCTGGGGCTGAGCCATAATACGTTAGCCAACTACTATACAACAGTATTTGCGTTGGCTCAGCATCATAAGTATTCGATAAGTGAGATTGAAGATCTAATACCTTATGAGCGTGATATTTACGTTGAAATGCTGATAACATATATGAACGATAAAAAAGAAGCAGAAAAAGGTACAATGTAATTGGCAAGGGCACCCAGGTTACCTAGAGTAAAGCCATCAGCGGCTCGCATAGGTCAACTACGTAAAAGAGTTGAAAGAAACCGCCGTAGTTATCGCAAACTGGGTGGTGGCGCTGCATCAACTGCGGCGTCGATGCTTATTGACTTTTTATCAGGGTTCTTTGATCTTGAGTTTGAAGGTGAAAATAGAGCAAAACTAGGTATCTTTGGTAAAGCATTAGGTGCAGGGGTAGCAGGAGGCGGTGCTGTAGATAATACACCATTGCCCGCTATGGAGAAACCTAAGCGTGTTAGTAAAGTAAATAATCCGTCATTTGCTACTATTACATCACAGCTCGAAGACCTTATTAAAACAGCCAATAAAATTGGTGTATATACTAAAGAGCAACAAGAGGCTATTCTTAATCAGATTAGCCAAGCTAAGAGAGTTGCAAAAGAACAGCAGCTAGAAAACAAACCACCAGCTGTTCCAGAACTTCCAGACGCAACAAGTAGCAATGATCTTGGCCCTCTTGATACTTCAGTCAATGCTCTTATTGTAAAAATCGATCAGCTATCAGAAACAGTTGACGGGTTGATAAACGGCGGTATGGGCACTTCTGGTGCGCCTGGCATGCCGTTGGATATATCACGCGGTCGTCGAGGTCGTAGACCAGCACCAGCACGCGTAGTAAGATCTAATACGTCTCCTACAGGTTACCGTTATGCAGCAGGTACAGGCCGCGGCGGACAATATGCAAAAGCGCCTTCATGGTTAGGGCGTGCAACAGCTGCTGTATCGAGTGGTACCCGCACAGCAGCCTCCCGCGTTGCAGCTCCTATTGCAACAGGAGCCGCGTCTAGCAGAGTTGCTGGGCTTATGTCGTCGGGGTTAAGAAATGCAAGGAGAGTTGGCGGGCCAATTAAAGCTGCGGTAAGAAGAGCGGCTGGTCCTATAATTGGCAAAGCACTTGGAAGAACTGTTTTAAAATCTATTCCACTTGTAGGTGCAGGTATTGGTGCGGCGTTTGCAGTTAGTAGACTATTACAGGGTGACGTTTTAGGAGCAGGTATTGAACTTGCATCCGGTGTTGCTGGACCACTTACTGCAGTACCAGCATTAGCTGCATCTGTTGCTCGCGATACCTATGCTAACGTTTATGGCGTTCAACCGGAGCAAGATCCAAACTTCAGTGAAAGATATAAAGAGCTCAAGGGCGAAATTGATCAGATGATCAAAGAACAGCTTACAGGAGCTGTTAAGCCTAAAGCAACGCCAACAGATCGTGAAATAGGTGAAAGAGAAACTCCAGCAAGATCCCCACAAGCAGCGCCGATGGCAGCACCTCCACCTGTTCCGCCAGTTACATCACCTGTAGGAGCATCTGGGAACCCGCCTGCGCCTGACGCTGCAGCTGCAAATAGTCCAGCGCCGGCCGCCGCTGCAGCAGCGGACGCTAGTAGATCTTCTACAACTTCATCTGCGGGCGCTCCTCAGCCAATTGAATCTAATACAAATACGGGTTTAACATTAGCAAATCCGGTAATGGAAACTAATGCTAACGCGTTATCTGGTGCTACCCTCTCAGCACAGCAAATACCTGTAGATAGTGCATATCAAAATTACGGCTATAGCCCTACAACAGGTACGTTTACACCACAAACGGGGACTACTACAAGAGGAGCCGCTCAGGGAGTTGGAAATATTCCAAGCCCTATTTACAGTGCACCGGGGCTTGAAGCCTTTAAAAGCACATTATTCTTTGGTGTATAAGGTGTAGTATGGCTCTTCAAGATAAATTTGATTCAGCGTTTGCAGATAAACTTTTAAAAAAAGCATTAATATCTCCTAACAAGACGCAGGTAGAGAGCGTCGCAAATGATAATAACTATGAGCTAACCAAGAGTAATCTCATAACAATTTCTAATTCATTTACATCTCTACAAAACACATTCAATAAAATTTATTCACATACTCTTAATGTTCGTAATCTCCATCAGTATGAAGAAAAGAGATTAGCTAATATTAAGAGAGAGAATAGTATTGAAAGCAAGATAGCGCCTCCCAGCTCTACACCGCTTTCTGCTGCTGGAGACGGTAGTACATTAGCATCCACAGCTGCCACATTAGATAAGTTAGCTTCAAGCGTTGATCAACTCAACGAAAAAATGAAGAATATCAACCTTGGTGGTGGCGGTATGTCAAGCGCAGGGCAGCTCGCAGATGCTATACCCACAAGTTCTAGAACAAGGCTTGGTAGATTTGCAGGGCGCGCCCTAGGCGCAGTTGGTATTGGCCTTGATGTATATGGAAGATATCAAGAAGGTCAATCAGCTGGACAAATCGCTGCAGGCGTTGGTGGAGGATTAGCTGGCGCTGCTGCACTCGGGCAAGCCGGTGCAGCTTTAGGTGCTCTAGGGGGCCCTGCAGCTCCTGTTACGGTACCGCTAGGTGCCTTCATTGGTAGCGCTATAGGTTATTTCGGCGGTAGTTATGCTGGGGATGCTGCGTACGATACTTTTAACCAGCGTGCCATGGGCGGTGGCGTTAAAGCTAATGGCGCTTATCTTATTGGTGAGCGTGGACCAGAAGTCCTCATGCTTGGTGGTCTATCTGGAAGAGTTATCGCTAACGGGCAAAGAGGCAAAACATCTCAATCTGAAAAATATCTTACAGCAGCTGCTGATAGGTCATCGCGTGCTGCAGCTAAAGTTATCAAAGGACAACCTCCAGGTCCTACATCCTATTCATCTAAACTCTCAAACTACCTCAGTAGCTTGTTTAGTAACATGCCAAACTGGCTTAATAGAATCAAAGATTGGCTCGGGCTTGGTAATAATGGCGCTCCTCCAGGTACGCTTGGTGCTGGGCAATATGCAGCTATAGGTGACTTGAGTGGTGTAACCGGTGAATGGAAAAATGATGCAGAATTTCTTACTGCTGTAGACGAAGTAGCTCGTAAGTATAATATTGACGCAAACGACCTTCTCGGGTTGATTTATAATGAAAGCGCCGGTACGTTTGATCCTGCGATTAAAAATAGCATTGGCGCGACCGGTCTGTTCCAATTCATGCCTCAATA
>JACCDU010249808.1_pt1 | contig 31564 bp, 31 predicted proteins | sample 7446081 | NCBI WGS metagenome assembly JACCDU01 (sample SAMN15323447, study PRJNA562643) | freshwater metagenome | isolation source: river surface water | place: USA:Blue River Watershed | collected 2017-08-17
CACGCCATGCTGGCCGGCGCCGGTCTCGGCGATCACGCGCGGCTTGCCCATGCGCTTGGCGAGCAGTGCCTGGCCGATCACGTTGTTGATCTTGTGTGCGCCGGTGTGGTTCAGGTCTTCGCGCTTCAGGTAGATCTGCGCGCCGCCGATTTCGGTCGACCAGCGGCGGGCGTGGTAGATCGGACTCGGGCGGCCGACGAAGTACTTCAGTTCGTCGTGGAATTCCTTCAGGAAGGCGGGGTCGTCCTTGTAGCGCGCGTACTCGGCCTTGAGTTGCTCGAGCGCGTAAGTCAGGGTCTCGGAAACGAAGCTGCCGCCATACGGGCCGAAATGGCCTTTGGCATCCGGCAGGTCGTAGTGGCCGGCGGCGCTGGTGTGCTGGTCCATGCATTGCTCCTTGCCACCGCAATGCGGTGGACGATGGTCTGCCGTCGCGGGCGACGGCGGGTTGCTGCGAATTTGGCTTAGGGTGCGTCCGCGGCGCGGACGGCAGAGACGAAGGCACGCATCAGCGCGTGGTCCTTCACGCCCTTGGACGCTTCGATGCCGCTGCTGACATCGACCGCGTACGGGCGCAACCGACGCACGGCGTCAGTCACATTTTGCGCGTTCAAGCCACCACTCAAAACGGCCTGATGCGCGATATCTGCGGGAACGAGAGACCAATCGAATGCCTTTCCGGTGCCACCGTAGGCGTCGCTCCAGGTATCGAGCAGCAGCCCCGCGAACAAGGGGCCGGACGCACGGTAGTGCGAGGCGAATTCTAGCAAATCCGCGGCCGTCGTCTCGGGCCGCACCCTGAGTGCGCGCATGAACGGCCGTCCGACCGCTTGTGCGATCTCTCGGCACTGTTCCGGGGTCTCGTCGCCGTGAAATTGCAGCAGGCCGATCGGCGCCCTGGCCAGCACCGCCTGCACCTCGGCCAGCGTCGCATTCACGAACAGGCCGACGGCGGTCACGTACGGCGGCAGGCCGGCCAACAGCTCGGCGGCGCGTTCGGCGCTGACATGGCGCGGCGACGGAGGGTAGAACACCAGCCCGATGGCGTCAGCCCCGATTTCGACGGCCACGGCCACGTCGTCAGTCGTCGACAGGCCGCACAGCTTGATGCGGGTGCGATGATCGGGGGTGGGCTTGGCCATGGCGTTTTTCAGGTCAGTCTTCGTTCGGGCGCAGGCGCCGGGTAGCAGGGGTCAGATGTCAAAAGGCAGCGAGCCGTCGGTCGGCGGCAATCCCCAGCGCGCATCGTAGTCGACTTTCGCAAGGTACAGGCCGTCCGGGCTGAAGGTCGGCGCGGCCAGTTCGCGGTTGCGGCCCGCCAGCAATTCGGCGATCCAGTCGCCGCGACGATGGCCGATGCCGACCTGAATCAGCGAGCCGACGATATTGCGCACCATGTGGTGCAGGAAGGCATTCGCACGCAGCGTGACCACCACCAGGTCGCGTCGGCGCGTGACGCGGATCGCGTGCATGGCGCGCACCGGGCTGGCCGCCTGGCATTCGGCGGCGCGGAAGGCGGAAAAATCGTGCTCGCCGATCAGGTGCTGCGCCGCTTCATGCATCGCCGCCGCATCCAGCGGACGGAAGGTCCAGCCGGCACGGCCCTGCCACAGCGGCGAGCGCACCGCATCGTTGTAGATCACGTAGTGATAGGTGCGCGCCGTGGCCGAGAAGCGTGCATGGAAGCCCTGCTCGCCGCCCTCCACTTCTGCCGCCCAGCGTACCGCGACCGAGTCTGGCAGGAAGGCATTGACGCCGCGCACCCATGAAAACAATTCGCGCGCAGCCTCGGTGTCGAAATGCACGACCTGCCCGGTCGCATGGACACCGGCATCGGTACGGCCTGCGCAGGTGGTGGGCGTGGCCACCAGCAGGAATTTTTCCAGCGCCGACTCCAGCACGTCCTGCACCGTCTGCCGGTGCGGCTGCGTCTGCCAGCCCTGCCAGGGCGTGCCGTCGTACTGGATGCCGAGCGCGATGCGTTTCAAGGAAATTCCGGGTCAAATGAGGGGAATGAGGGCGGCGCCTTCCTCGGGAAGGCAGGGCGGATTTTACGCGATGCCCGGCGAGACGACGCCAGAGGCCGTCCCTGCTGGCCTTGTCAGGCCATCTTCCTCAGCATGTCCTGCGCACGGCGCGACAGTTCAGGGTCGCGTGCCGCCGCCACTTCGGACAGCAGTTCTCGTGCACCTTCGTGGTCGCCGATTTCCTGGCAGGCTTGCGCGAGGTCGAGCTTGGTGGTCAGCGCGGCCTGGTCGAGTTCGCTGCCCAATGTGGGCTCGATGCGCTTGCCGCCGACGCCCGACAGGCTGAAGTCCGGCAACGACGATGCCGCCGGCGCCTGCATCGGTGCGGGCGATTTGCTCGTGTCGCGGCGCTGCTCATCCAGCAAGCCTTCGAGCTTGAGGCCGAAATCATCAACCGATGACGCAGCGGCACCCTTGCTGCTTGCCTTGCCCGTCGCCGGCACGGCCTGCAGCGTCGGCGTGGCGCCGCGCGGTGCATTGGCCGCTACTTGCGGCAGGCTGCCGTAAAGCGGATTACCGGGATCGAGCATCTGCCCCATCTGCGCGGCCTGCTCCCATGCGCTGCCCTTGCCGCCGGTGACGGCGCACAATTCGGCGGCCAGCTCGCCAAAGCCCTTGCGGTCGCGGCGCGACGCATGGATCTCGAGCAGCTTGACGCGCAACGCGTGCCGCTGCGGCTGTTCGCGCAAGGCATCGCGCAATATTTCCTCGGCCTGTTCGTCGCGACCGTAAGCGATGTAGACATCAGCCTCGGCGATCGCATCGACGTCGCTGGCGGCGGCCTTGCCGTTGCCGGTCACTTCAGCCTTCACGGCAGCGAGTGTGGGCGCCACGGTCGGCGCCTTGGGCGCAGGTGCTTCGGCGGCGCCGACAGCGACTTCAGGTTCTGCTGCCGGCGAATTGGCCGTAGCGGAGCCGACCAGGTTCACCTTGCTGCGCGCGCCACGCCGGCCTTGCTTGCTGCCGCCCTGGCGCCGTGCGCGCACGCGCAGGCCAATCAGTGCCAGCAGGGCAATCATTGCCATGCCCGCAGCCAGCGAACGCACCAGCGGCTCGGACAGGACATCGGTCCACGCGCCCTGCTGGCCCGACGGCGCCGACACTGCCGCCGGCTTGTCCTTCGCAGCCGGCTTGTCCTTCGCATCTTCCGCGGCAGGCGGTACAGCAGCCTCTGCCGTTGCCTTAGCGTCGGGCGCCGCCGCCGGTGCCGCCGCATCGGGCGATGCCGGTGCCGCGACAGCGGCATTCGTCGGTGCTGCATCCGGCGCTTTTGCCGGCGCGGCGTCCGCTTTGCCGGCTTCTTTCGCCGCCAGTTCGGCACTTTTCTGGGCGTCAGCCAGCTTGCGGTCCCTGACCTCGAGCATCTGCTCCATCTGGCTCAGGTTCTTCTCCAGCGCAGCGACGCGCGAATTCGCCTCGGACAGCGCCTTGTCGGCCGCGATCTGGTCGAGCGCCTTCTTGTCGTTCGTGCCGGTGGCATTGCCCCGCGCATTGCCGGTGGCCTGGCCCGGAGCTGTCAGCTTCAGCTGGTCTTGCGGTTCCGGACGCGCGCCGGGCTCTTTCACTGTCACGCCCACCGAGCCGCTGCTGCTGCGGTTGCCGGCAGCAGGCTCGGCCGCGGCGTTGCCGGCGGGCGCGTCAGGAATGTTCATGCGCTCGGCCAGCGCTTCGCGATAGCGATTGAAGTCTGCGCTCTGCGCGATCACAATGCGGCGGGCCGCGTTGGCGTCGACGTCGAGCATGCTGTCGGCCGCAGGGACGGACAGCACGCTGCCCGATTTCATCCGGTTGATGTTGTTGCCGGCGAAGGCCTGCGGATTCGCGCGTTGCAGCGCGACCAGCACCTGTTCGAGGCGCACGCCCTCCGGTTGCACTTCCTTGCCTATCGCCACCAGCGTATCGCCCTTGCGCACGCGGCGCGTGGTGGTGGCGATCAGCTTCGCCGTACCGGCAGCCTGCTTCGATGCGACCGGCGTCGAAGCCGATGCATTCGCGGCCGCCGCTGGCGTGCCGGCTTCGCCCGCCGCCGATGCCGGCGCATTGGTAGCCGGCACATTCGCGGCCGGCACATTGGCAGCCGGCGATTGCGGCTCGGTGATCGCTGGTTCGATGGTCGTCGACTGCCGGCGATCGAGCGGCTCCGGATCGATCAGCAACGCGTACTGGCGCAGCGTGCGCGTGCCGCCGGCATTCAGTTCGAGCAGCACCATCAGGAAGGGATCGTTGACGGGCTGGTCGGAATTGATTCGCACGAAGGTCTGGTCACCGCGCTTCTCCAGCGTCACGCGCAGCGAACGCACCAGCGCCGTCAGGTCGACGCCGGCCGTTGCGAAGGCGTCGGCCGCCGGGATGCGAACCAGCAGTGCTTCGGCCTCGGCTGCGGTCAGTGCCGAGATCTCGACCTCGGCATCGAGCTTCTGGCCGAGATAGGAGCGTACATGGGCATCGCCCAGCACGGCAGCGCCAGCAGGCACATGCACTGCAAGCGGCGCGCCCAGCGCGGCGCACAGGGCCGCGCACAGCACGGCGCTACGCAGGCGCGGCAAGCCACGCGGTGCGCCAGTGGCCGGCACGCTTTCGGACATATTTGCAGCCAGCGCAGGCCTTGGCTTCAGCTGATCAGGGTCAAAGGGCATCACTAGACCTTATCACTCGCCAGCGACAGCCAGCAAGCGATGCAGAAGACGAGTACCAATGAAAAACCCGCGCAATTTCCGATCATCAGGGAAAGGCGCGGGTTCGGTTGCGTCAAGACAACGCATTACCTTGTTTGCCGCTGGCTCGGGCCAAGGGCATGACAGTTCAATCGAGCAGGATGCGCAGCATGCGGCGCAGCGGCTCGGCCGCGCCCCACAGCAGCTGGTCACCGACGGTGAACGCCGAGATGTACTCGCCGCCCATCTGCATCTTGCGCACGCGGCCGACCGGGATGGTCAGCTTGCCGGTGGTCGCTGCCGGGGTCAGGTCGTGCATCGATGCTTCACGCGTGTTCGGAACGAACTTCACCCACTGGTTGTCGCTGGCGATGATGTCGTTGATCTCATCCAGCGGCACGTCCTTGTTCAGCTTGATGGTCAGCGCCTGCGAATGGCAGCGCATCGCGCCGATGCGCACGCACAGGCCATCGACGGCAATCGCCGGCTTCGCGCCGGCGCCAAAGGCCTCGCCGCGGCCGAGGATCTTGTTGGTCTCGGCGCCTCCCTTCCACTCTTCGCGCGACTGGCCGTTGCCGAGGTCCTTGTCGATCCACGGGATCAGGTTGCCGCCGAGCGGCACGCCAAACTGCTTGGTCTCGTCGGCGGTCAGCGCGTGCTGCTTGGCCAGCACCTTGCGATCGATCTCGAGGATGGCCGAGGCCGGGTCGTCGAGCAGCGCCTTGACTTCGGCGTTGATCGAGCCGAATTGCGTCAGCAGTTCGCGCATGTGCTGCGCGCCGCCGCCCGAGGCTGCCTGGTAGGTCATCGACGTCATCCAGTCGACCAGGTCGTGCTTGAACAGGCCACCCAGGCCCATCAGCATGCAGGACACGGTGCAGTTGCCGCCGACGTAGTTCTTCACGCCCTTGGACAGCGCCGACTTGATCACGTCGAGGTTGACCGGGTCGAGCACGATGATGGCGTCATCTTTCATGCGCAGCGTCGAGGCCGCGTCGATCCAGTAGCCGTTCCAGCCCGCTGCGCGCAGCTTGGGGAAGATCTCGGTCGTGTAGTCGCCGCCCTGGCAGGTGAGGATGATGTCGCACTTCTTCAGCGCGTCGATGTCATTCGCATCCTTGAGCGTGGTTTCGTTCTTGGCCATCGCCGGGGCCTTGCCGCCGGAGTTCGACGTCGAGAAGAACACCGGCTCGATGTGTGCGAAGTCGTTCTCTTCCTGCATGCGCTGCATCAGCACCGAGCCGACCATGCCGCGCCAACCTACGAGTCCTACGAGTTTCATTGTCATATCCTTGCGTAACATGAATTACGTCGCTGGACCCCGGCCTTCGCCGGGGTGACGGAGCAAGCGATCGCAGCGCCTGCCAGAGTCATCCCGGCGCAAGCCGGGATCCAGTGTCTTTACTACCTCTCTGTCAGACGAGCGCCTTCAGCACGGCGTCACCCATTTCCTTCGTGCCGACCTTGGTAGTGCCCGCCTCGTAGATGTCCGGCGTGCGCAGGCCCTGTGCCAGCACGGCCTTGACCGCGTTCTCGATGCGGTCGGCTTCGGCGCCGAGGTTCAGCGAGAAGCGCAGCATCATCGCGGCCGACAGGATGGTGGCCAGCGGGTTGGCAATGCCCTTGCCCGCGATGTCCGGCGCCGAACCGTGCGAGGGCTCGTACAGGCCCTTGTTGTTCGCATCCAGCGAAGCTGACGGCAGCATGCCGATCGAGCCGGTCAGCATCGCTGCGGCGTCGGACAGGATGTCGCCGAACATGTTGCCGGTGACGATGACGTCGAATTTCTTCGGTGCGCGCACCAGCTGCATCGCGGCGTTGTCGACGTACATGTGGTCGAGCTCGACGTCCGGGTACTCTTTCGACACGTCGATCATGATGTCCTTCCAGAACTGGAAGGTCTCGAGCACGTTGGCCTTGTCGACGCTGGTCAGGCGCTTGCTGCGCTTTTGCGCGGCCTGGAACGAGACGTGGGCGATGAGGCGGATCTCGGGTTCTGAGTAGCGCATAGTGTCGAAGCCTTAGCGCGCACCTTTGCACGGGCCGTCCGGCGCTTCGCGCATGCCGCGCGGCTGACCGAAATAGATGTCGCCGTTCAGTTCACGCACGATCAGGATGTCGAGGCCGGACACGACTTCCGGCTTCAGCGTCGATGCGCCAACCAGTTCCGGGTACAGGATGGCCGGGCGGAAGTTAGCGAACAGGGTCAGTTCCTTGCGCAGGCCGAGGATGGCCTGTTCCGGGCGCAGCGGACGGTCGAGGGTGTCGTACTTCCAGTCGCCGACGGCACCGAACAGGATCGCGTCTGCTTCTTTCGCCAGCTTCAGCGTGGCCGGGGGCAGCGGATGGCCATGCGCCTCGTAGCCTGCGCCGCCGACCGGCGCGGTTTCCATTTCAAACTTCTGACCCAGTGCGTTGAGGACCTTGACCGCTTCAGCGACGATCTCGGTGCCGATGCCGTCGCCCGGCAGGATGGCAATTTTCATAGTCTTGGAAAGCTAGGTTTACGAAATGGTGTTGACCAGCCACGGGAAGCGGCTGATGTGGCGCTCTTCGAAATTCGCGATAGCGTCCTTGTGCTGCAGCGTCAGGCCGATGTCGTCGAGGCCATGGATCAGGCAGTGCTTGCGGAATGCATCGACGTCGAAGCGGAACACGCTGCTGCCGTTCGAAGTCGACACGGTCTGCGCCGGCAGGTCGACCACCAGCTTGTAGCCCGGGAAGGCCTTGATCTCGTCGAACAGCTTGTCGATCTCCTGCTCGGTCAGCACGATGGGCAGCAGGCCGTTCTTGAAGCAGTTGTTGTAGAAGATGTCGGCAAAGCTCGGTGCGATCACGGCGCGGAAGCCGTATTGCTCGAGCGCCCACGGCGCGTGTTCACGCGACGAGCCACAGCCAAAGTTCTTGCGGGCCAGCAGAATAGCCGCGCCCTGGTAGCGTGGCTGGTTCAGCACGAAGTCCGGGTTCAGCGGACGCTGGCTGTTGTCCATGCCGGGCTGACCCTGGTCGAGGTAACGCCATTCGTCGAACAGGTTGGGGCCGAAGCCGGTGCGCTTGATCGACTTCAGGAATTGCTTCGGAATGATCGCGTCGGTGTCGACGTTGGCACGGTCCAGCGGTGCGACCAGGCCATCAAGTACGGTGAATTTGTTCATGTCTGTTTCCCCGGCGGCGGGGCTGCGTTGTCCGCCGCCCTGCTGCTAACTGTTTATTTCTTGCTCGCGTCCTGGACCTTTTCGCCCAGCTTTTCGAAATCCTTGCCGATGCCGTTGATGGTGTTGCAGCCCGTCAGCAGCAGAGCGGCAATCGCGGCGGCGACCATCATGGTGATATTGTTCATGTGGTTCTCCTTGGGATCGAAGGACACAGGCACAACGACGATCAGATCTTGCGCACGTCGACGAAGTGGCCCGCCACGCCGGCAGCCGCGGCCATCGCCGGGCTGACCAGGTGTGTCCGGCCACCGGCACCCTGCCGGCCTTCAAAGTTGCGGTTCGAGGTCGACGCGCAACGCTCGCCCGGTTCGAGGCGGTCGGCGTTCATCGCCAGGCACATCGAGCAACCTGGCTCTCGCCATTCGAAACCGGCATCCTTGAAGATTTTGTCGAGGCCTTCGCGCTCGGCTTGTTCCTTCACGAGGCCCGAGCCCGGCACCACCATCGCCAGCTTCACGTTCGATGCGCGGAACTTGCCGCGCACGACTGCTGCTGCCGCACGCAAGTCTTCGATGCGCGAGTTGGTGCAGGAACCGATGAAGACCTTGTCGATGCGGATGTCGGTGATCGCAGTGTTGGGCTTCAAGTCCATGTAGACCAGCGCCTTTTCCATCGCGTCGCGCTTGACCGGATCTTTTTCCTTGTCGGGATCGGGCACGCGCGCATCGACCGGCACCACCATCTCGGGCGAAGTGCCCCAGCTGACTTGCGGGATGATGGTCGCGGCGTCGATCATCACGACGGCGTCGAATTTCGCATCCGGATCTGTGTGCAGCGTGCGCCAGTAATCGACGGCCTGGTCCCAGTGCGGGCCGACCGGTGCGTAGGGACGGCCCTTCACGTAGTTGATCGTGGTTTCGTCGACGGCCACCATGCCGGCGCGCGCGCCGGCTTCGATTGCCATGTTGCAGACCGTCATACGGCCTTCCATCGACAGCGCGCGGATGGCCGAGCCGCCGAATTCGATCGCATAGCCGGTACCGCCGGCGGTGCCGATCTTGCCGATCACGGCCAGTACGATGTCCTTGGCGGTGACGCCGGGGCCGACTTTGCCCTCGACCTGCACCAGCATCGATTTGGATTTCTTCGCCAGCAGCGTTTGCGTGGCCAGCACGTGCTCGACTTCGGAGGTGCCGATGCCGTGCGCCAGTGCGCCGAACGCGCCATGGGTCGACGTGTGCGAGTCACCGCAGACCACGGTCATGCCCGGCAGGGTTGCGCCCTGCTCCGGGCCGATCACGTGGACGATGCCCTGGCGCTTGTCGCGCATGCTGAAGTAGGTCAGGCCGTAGGCCTTCGCGTTGTCATCCAGCGTCTCGACCTGCAGGCGCGACACGGGGTCGGCGATGCCTTCGTCACGATTGGTGGTCGGCACATTGTGGTCGGCCACGACGAGGTTCGCGGACACGCGCCAAGGCTGGCGGCCGGCCAGCTTCAGGCCTTCGAAGGCCTGAGGGCTGGTGACTTCATGCACCAGATGACGGTCGATGTAAAGAATGGTGGTGCCGTCCTCCTGGGTATTCACCACATGGGACTGCCAGAGTTTGTCGTACAGGGTTTGGGCCATGGCGGGATCGCGCGCGAGGCGCGCCAGATCAGGAAAATCAAGGAAAACAGCATTAGATTATGCCATATGGACGCGCAGAAACCCCTGATTTTCAGGGGATTTGCCAGCGCCGCACCGAAAAATCCTGCGCCGCACAAGAAAGGCGGACAGGCTTGGCCTTTGTGCGGTACGGATCACCTTGCCGGCGGCGGGTCGCAGGCGCCGGACGCCGGTCTTAACGCGCCTTGACTTGTTGGTAAAGCGGCATCACCCGCTCCGAATACGTGGTCAGGTCGCGCATGCGGTCGGAACGCGGCGGGTGGGTGGACATGAATTTCGGCGGTTCGCCACCACCGACCTCGCCCATTTTTTGCCACAGCGTGATCGCGGCGCGCGGGTCATAGCCGGCGCGTGCGGCCAGCTCCACGCCCATGCGGTCAGCCTCGGTTTCGTGCGCGCGCGAGTTCGGCAGGCCGAGCAAGCCCTGATACGCGTATTCCATGCCCTTCTGCCCGATCTGGCCGACGCCGGCCACGGTGGCGAGGATGGAAATGCCGATGCCGGCCATCGCCTGCTCGGACGCGCGCTCGCGTGAATGCTCGCGCAACGCGTGGGAAATCTCGTGGCCCATCACGGCGGCCAGTTCGTCATCGGTGATCTTCAGCTTGTCGATCAGACCAGTATAGACCGCGATTTTCCCGCCCGGCATGCACCAGGCATTGACCTCGGGCGAGCTCAGCACATTGACTTCCCATTTCCAGCGCAACGCATCGGGGCGGAAGGCCGTGGTTTGATGGATCAGCTTGTCGGCGATGCCCTTGACGCGCGCATATTGCCCGGTGTCGGCGTTGAGCTTGCCTTTCTTGTCGGCCTCAGCCATCAGCTGCGCGTACTGCTTGTTCGCGCTCTGCTCCATCGCAGCGGCCGACACGGACATGGTCTGCTTGCGGTCGATGCCGACGGCGCCGGCCTGCGTGGTCTGCACGGTCTGGCAAGAGGCCAGCAGCAGGCTCGCTGCCAGCGCTGCAGCGATGGCTTTCCATTTACCCCGGCAATTGACGATCATGTTCTGCTTCACTCCCCGCTCCCGGACGCGCCCGGCATGGCGGCCGGCTGCGTCTGCCAACGATAACTGAATTCTGCCGCAATCCAGCCCAGCAGGCACAAGGCCGCGGCGATCACATAGACCGGTCGGGCGCCCAATGTTTCCCAGCAGGCGGACATCATCAATCCGCCGACCGTGCCGCCCAGCCCGTACGAGATACTGATGTACAAGGCTTGCCCGCGCGCCTGCAACGGCCCGGCAAACCAGCGCTGCATTGTCGCGACCGATGCCGAATGGTGGACGCCAAATGTCGCCGCATGCAGCACCTGCGCGACCAGCAGCAAGAGCAGCGATTCGGCACCGAGGCCGATCATCAGGAAGCGAACGACGCCGATCGCGAGGCTGGCAATCATCAACTTGCGAACGCCGAAGCGGCGGAACAGCGGCGCCTGCCAGTAGAAGAACGCAATCTCGGCGATCACGCCCAGTGACCACATCAGGCCGATCACGGTCTTGCTGTAGCCGATATCGGCCAGATACAGCGAGTAATACACGTACACTGACGCGTGCGCGGCGATCATCAGGAAGGTCGACGCGAAGAAGGCGATCACTTCGCGCCGCTGCAGGAGCCGGCGCACCGAGGGCACTTCATGGTGCGCGTGGGTGATCTGTTCCTCGCGCATGTTGAGCGCCACGCCGGCCACCATCACCAGCATCGCCAGCGAGATCCACGGCGTCATGCCCACGCCCTGCCAGTCGAGCAACTGGCCGGAGGCCGTGACCAGCACGATGAAACCGACCGAGCCCCACAGCCTGAGACGTCCATAGTGGGTCAGGTCACCGCGCATCGCCGACAGCATCAATGCTTCCGACAGCGGACCCTGCGCACTGGTGAACAGGTTGAGCAGCACCATCAGCATGAAGAAGAAACTGAAGGTGTCGCCCCAGAACATGCCGCAGAAAGTGAACGCCGCAGCGGCCGAAGTCGCGCGCAGCACCAGCACGCGACGGCTGGTGTGGTCGGCTACCCAGCCCCACAGATTGGGGCCGAAAATGCGCATCACCTGCATCAGCGACATCAGGACGCCGATCTGCGCGGCCGACAGGCCGCGATCGGCGAAATACAGGCTGGCGTAAGGCGAGAAGACGCCGATGTAGCCGTAATAGGCGAAGAAGAACAGCGCGAAGTTCAGCGACTGTTCGGGCTTACTCCCCATCAGACGTTTCAGCCGTGCCTGACGTCGCCGTTCTGCGCGCGGTGGCGCAGCGCATGGTCCATCAGCACCAGCGCCAGCATCGCCTCGGCGATGGGCGTGGCGCGGATGCCGACGCAGGGATCGTGGCGGCCGAAGGTCTCGACCATGACGGGATTGCCGTCGCGATCGATCGAACGGCGCGGGGTGCGGATGCTGGAGGTCGGCTTGATCGCGATCGATACCGTGATGTCCTGGCCGGACGAAATGCCGCCCAGCACGCCGCCGGCGTTATTGGTCAGGAAGCCTTCCGGCGTGATCTCGTCGCCGTGCTCGGTGCCCTTTTGCGCGACCGAACGGAAGCCGGCGCCGATCTCGACACCCTTCACGGCATTGATGCCCATCATTGCGTACGCGATGTCGGCATCGAGCTTGTCGAACAGCGGCTCGCCGAGGCCGACCGGCACGTTCTGCGCAACCACGTCGATGCGTGCGCCGCAGGAATCGCCGTCCTTGCGCAGCTGGTCCATGTAGGCTTCGAGCTGCGGAATGACGTCGGCATTGGCCGCGAAGAACGGATTGTCCGGCACATGCTGCCAGTCCTGGAACGGGATCGGAATCTCGCCTAGCTGGCTCATGCAACCCTTGAACACGGTACCGTACTGCTGCTGAAGCCACTTCTTCGCGACGGCAGCAGCGCCGACGACGGGCGCCGTCAGGCGCGCCGACGAACGGCCGCCACCGCGCGGATCGCGGATGCCGTACTTCTGAAAATAGGTGTAGTCCGCATGGCCGGGACGGAAACGGTCGACGATGTTGCCGTAGTCGTGGCTGCGCTGGTCCTGGTTGCGGATCAGCAGGCCGATCGGCGTACCGGTTGTCTTGCCTTCGTAAACGCCGGACAGGATTTCGACGGTATCCGGTTCCTGGCGCTGCGTCACATGACGCGAGGTGCCCGGGCGACGACGGTCGAGGTCATGCTGGATGTCGGCCTCGGACAGCGGCATGCCGGGCGGGCAGCCGTCAATCACGCAGCCGATCGCGGGACCGTGCGATTCGCCGAAGGTAGTGACAGTGAACAGCTTGCCTATCGTATTGCCGGACATGGAATGACGCGCGCGGGGTGCGCTGGAAGGAAATCGAAGGCGTCATTCTACCAGCCGGCGACCTTTGTCCCGGGTCAGCCAGCCGCGCAGCGCGCGCAGGTACTCGGGCTCGCGCACGCACAGCCAGACCAGCAGCACGCCATTGGCCAGCGCGGTGAACAGGAAGATCTGCGGCACCGTGAGCCCGGCCTGCAGCAGCACCATCGCAACCAGCGCGGCCACCACCATGAACAGCGAATTCAGGATGTTCATGCCGCCGATGGTGCGCGACAGGTGCGAGCGTTCGGAACGGGTCTGGATCAGTGCAAACAGCGGCACCACGAAAATGCCGCCTGCCATGCCGAGCAACGCGCAATCCGCCGCGATACGCAAGCCTTCGGCATGCGACAGCAAATCGCGGCCGACGCCTGCCCACGGCAGCGGCGCCGTGGCCGAAAAATACAGGTCGACGCCGAACACGGTCAGCGCCAGCGCGCCGGCCGGCACCAGCCCAAGCTGCAGCCTGCGGCCAGACAGCTTTTCGCACAACAGCGAACCGACGCCGATGCCCAGCGAGAAGGCCGTCAGCAGGATCACGAACACGATGGGCTCGCCATGTAACACGTCGCGCGCGAACACCGGGAATTGCGCGAGCAGCATCGCGCCATAAAACCAGAACCACGAATTGGCCAGCATCGCGGCGAACACGTCGCGATTGGCCGCCGAGAAGCGAAGGTTGCGGCCGATCTCGGTGAACGGATTGAGATTCACCTGCAGCGACGGATCGGCCGCCGGCGTCTCCGGCACGGCACGCGCGCACAGCCAGCCCGATGCAGCGACTGCAACCGTGGCCAGCATGATGAAGGAAATGCCGTGCTGGCCCGAGGTCACCAGCATCGCACCGGACAGCTGCCCGGTCAGGATGCCGACGAAGGTCCCCATCTGCACCATGCCATTGCCGCCCACCAGTTCATCATGCGACAAGTGCTGCGGCAGGTAGGCATGCTTGATCGGGCCGAACATGGTCGAGTGCAGGCCCATGCCGACCACCGCGGCGATCAGGATGCCCAGGTTGTGCGTGACCCAGCCGATGCCGGCAAAGGCCATCAGCGCGATCTCAAACACCTTCACCCAGCGCATCAGGGTCGCCTTCTCGTGCTTGTCGGCGACCTGGCCGGCGGTCGCCGATGCCAGCATGAAGGGCAGGATGAACAGCCCGGCGATCAGGTTATTGAGCAGGCCGACATTGAGGTCGGTCCACGACGCCGCATCGAAGGTGATGACGGTGACCAGCGCAGTCTTGAACAGGTTGTCGTTGAAAGCGCCGAGGAATTGCGCGCCAAAGAAAGGAGCGAAGCGACGCTGCACGAGCAACGCGAACTGGCTGGAAGCTGGCAAAGGTTCACCCCAAACTAGGTGTGGCAGCGCGGGATGGCTGCCTTCGTTGCACATTGTAATGGCGCAGCGCCTCGCGAGCGAACGGGATGAGAGTCAGCAGATGCGGATGGCGGGCGGGTGGCAGGCGGCAGCCACCCGTGACGCAGGATTTATTCTTCGGTTTCGGCCGGCCAGTCGCGGATGTAGGCCTTGAGCATCTTGTTCTCGAAGCTCTGCGCTTCGAACACGGCCTTGGCGACGTCATAGAACGACATCACGCCCATCAGCGTTCCGTCGGTGTCGAGCACCGGCACGTAACGCGCATGACGCTCCAGCATCAGGCGGCGAATTTCGTTGATCTCGGTGTCCGGCGAGATGGTCATGATGTTGGAGGCCATATGCTCGCCAACCGTGCCAGTGGCGATCGAACCGCCGCGCTTGTCGATCGCATTGATGACTTCACGGAAGCTCAGCATGCCCTGCATCTTCCCGTCCTTCATCACCACCAGCGAACCAACGTCACGGTCGGACATGATGTTGATGGCCTCAAGCAGGGACATGTCCGGCGGCGCGGTGTAAAGGATATTGCCCTTGAGCTTAAGTATCTCGGAAACTTTCATGTCACCCTCCGTGTTCTTATGCAGGTGCGGCGTCTTTGCGGCACCCGGTCGTTGCGTACGGTTGCGGTATCTGCGCCCCGCGCACTTTCTTTGTGCAAGGGAAATGCCTTGGCACGGCTACGCCCAAGGTCACTGTAGCGGAGTCATGCCAAAAAAGCCAGCCTGCCGGCTTGCCTGTCCTGCCAGCTTTACGCGGCAGTGCAGCACAATGTGCTGCCAAGACCGCATCCGACCCGCCTCAGCCACCGCCTATAATCCGACTTCCAACAAAACAACATACCGGCCGCCCCGGCCACTGGAGACGCCCGTCCATGAGCGAGCCCACTTATCCCGGCTTTGACACCCTGTCGCTGCATGCCGGCGGCGCCCCCGATCCGGCGACCGGCGCACGCGCCACGCCGATCTATCTGTCGACTTCCTTCGTTTTCCGCGATTCCGACCATGCAGCCTCCCTGTTCAACATGGAGCGCTCGGGCCACGTCTATTCGCGCATCTCGAACCCGACCAATGCGGTGCTGGAAGAGCGCATCGCCGCGCTCGAAGGCGGCGTGGCCGGCCTCGCGGTCGCCAGCGGGCAGGCGGCGCTGCACCTCGGGCTGGCCACCATCGCCGGTGCCGGCTCGCATGTGCTGGCGTCGCGCTCGCTGTACGGCGGTTCGCAAAACCTGCTCGGCTATACGATGAAGCGCTTCGGCATCGAAACCACCTTCATCGACCCGCGCGACCTCGACGCCTGGCGCACCAACATCCGGCCCAATACCAAGGTGCTGTTCGCCGAGACGCTGGGCAACCCGGGGTTGGACGTGCTGGACATCGAGAACGTGGCCGCGATCGCTCATGAACACCATGTACCGCTGATGGTGGATTCGACCTTCACCACCCCTTACCTGCTGAAACCGCTGGACCACGGCGCCGACCTGATCTTCCATTCGGCGACCAAGTTCCTGTGCGGGCATGGCACCGCGGTCGGCGGGTTGCTGGTCGACGGCGGCACCTTCGACTGGCAAGCCGCGTATGAAAAGACCGGTCGCTTCGCCGAACTGTGCGAACCGTATGACGGCTTCCACGGCATGGTGTTTGCCGAAGAATCGACAGTCGGCTCGTTTGCACTGCGCGCGCGCCGCGAGGGCTTGCGCGACTTCGGCGCCGTGATGAGCCCGCACAATGCCTTCGCTATCCTGCAAGGCATCGAGACCCTGAGCCTGCGGATGGACAAGCACGTTGCCAATGCGCGCAAGATCGTGGAATTCCTTGCCGCGCATCCGGCCATCGAGTCGGTGTCCTATCCGGAACTGAGCTCGCACCCGGACCATGCGCTGGCCAAACGCCTGCTGCCCAGGGGCTGCGGCGCGGTGTTTTCGTTTGCGCTCAAGGGCGACCGCGCGGCCGGTCGCCGTTTCGTCGAATCGCTGCAATTGTTCTCGCACCTGGCCAATGTGGGCGATGCGAAATCACTGGTCATCCATCCGGCATCGACCACGCACTTCCGCGTGCCGAACGAGCAGCTGGCCGCGTCCGGCATCACCGAAGGCACGATGCGGCTGTCGATCGGCCTCGAAGATGCCGACGACCTGATCGACGACCTCAAGCGCGGGCTGAAAGCTGCGCAGAAAGGAGCCTGACATGCAGCTAGCGATCCAGGGAAGCAATGCGTATGCGTACACCGGCGGCAAGGCCTTCAATCCGGCATTGCCGACCGCCGTCTTCATCCACGGCGCGCAAAACGATCATTCGGTGTGGGCACTGCAGACCCGCTATTTCGCGCACCACGGCTTTTCGGTGCTGGCGGTCGACTTGCCGGGCCATGGCCGCAGCGACGGTCCTGCACTGCAAGATGTCGAAGGGATGGCCGACTGGCTGAACGCCTTGCTGGATGCCACCGGCGTGAACAAGGCTTTCCTCATCGGCCACAGCATGGGCTCGCTGATTGCACTGGAAGCAGCGTCACGCCAGCCGGCACGCATTGCCGGCATCGCGCTGGTCGGCACCGCCTACCCGATGAAGGTATCGACGGCATTGCTGGATGCCGCGCGCGACCGCGAACCGGCGGCGATCGACATGGTCAATATCTGGTCGCACTCGACGATCGCGCAAAAGCCATCGGCTCCCGGCCCCGGCTTTTATGTGCCCGGCGGCAGCCGGCGATTGATGCAGCGAGTAACGCAGCGCAATCCGGCGCAGGTGTTTTTCACCGACTTCTCGGCTTGCAATGCATATGCAAATGGCGAGCAAGCCGCCGCGGCGCTTGGCGCCTTGGGCTGTGCCGCACTGTTCTTGTTGGGCCAGAAAGACATGATGACGCCGGCCAAAGCCGCCGCGTCATTGATGGCGCAGCTGCCAAAGTCGCAGCTGGTGAAAGTGGAAGCCAGTGGCCATGCACTGATGGCCGAGCAGCCAGATCAGGTGCTGGATGCGCTGTTCCGGTTCGCAAGCAGCACGCTGCGCGCGACCGCCCCGGCTCAGGCGCCGGAAGTGGCGAAATAATCGGCCAGCGTTGTCGACAGGCCCTGGTCGGTCACCTGCGCAACGCGGCCGGCCAGCTGCGACTCGGGCAAAGGCGCAAATGCGAAGCGGCGGAACACGTCAGCCAGCGTCAGCTTGCCCGGGTTGGCCAGCCAGGCCCAGCGTTCCTGGCGCAACTGTGAACGGCGGCGCAGTCGCAGACCGGGTTGGCGGTCGGAACGAATGCGCCCCACCCAGCCTGCTTCCAGCATCCGTTGCAGCAGCGCTTCCGATTCCTCGAAACCGAGGTGCGTGAGTTCGCGTATCTTCAGCGCATCCACCGCTGCATGGCCGGCGCGTGCATCGATCAGGACCTTGATGATGGCCATCGCATCGAGGAAGGCACTGCCCGGCGCCGCCCGATGCCACCAGCGCTCGTAACGCACCACGGGCAAGGCCGCCGCCACGGCCGCACCCAGCAGCGTGATCAGCCAGAACAGGTAGACCCAGATCAGGAAGATAGGCACGGCCGACAGTGCGCCATAGATCGCACGGTAACCGCCGCCGAGATTGATCGAGAATGCAAAACCGCGACGCGTGATCTCGAACCCGACCGCCGCCACCAGCCCGCCGATCATGGCCTCGCGCCAGTCGACGAAACGATTCGGCACCGTCAGGTACAGCAGCGCGAATGCCAGGGTGGACAGCGTGATCGAGACCAGCAATGTGAAGGTCGTGCGCAGCAGGTTCCAGTCGCGCGATGTCGCCGGGCTCAGCGGCAGGAGCTCGGATGCGGCCGTCACCGATGCGCCGATCAGCAGCGGGCCGAAGGTCATCACGGCCCAGTAAATCACCATGCGTTGCACGAAGGGCCGCGACGTATTCACGCGCCAGATGCGGTTCAGCGTGCGATCGACGGTTCCGAACATCATGATGGCGGTAACGATCAGGAAGATCGCCCCCAGGGCCGACAGGCGGCTGGCCTTGGCCGAGAACTGGCTCAGGTAATCGAGGATGGTGTTGGCTATGCCCTTGGGCATCAGGGACTGCACAAAATACGCTTCCAGCGATTCGCGGAACGTCGTGAACAGCGGGAAGGTGGTGAAAATCGCAAAGGCGATGGTCAGCACCGGCACCAGCGCCAGCACGGTCGTGAAGGTCAGGCTGCCGGCGACTTCCGGCAAGCGCTCTTCGCGCAGGCGGCGCAGCACGAAATGCAGCAGGTCGCGGGTCTGCGCGCGCGTCCAGCGACTGCGCGGGCTGGCAGCTGCGGCGCTGTCCGGGCTGCTGCCCGTGGACGGCTGCCGGTGTTGCGAAGACTGCGCGGAGGCCACCGAAGATGGCCGGTCCTGCGGTTGCTGCGGCGGCGATTGCGATGGTGGCAGGGACGACGAAGGGCTCATCGCCCCTATAATACCAAGCCATGTCCCTGCCCTTGATCAAACTGCTGGTGCTTTATTACTCGCGCAACGGCGCCACTCGCAAACTGGCCGACCATCTTGCACAAGGCATCGAGTCCGTGCCGGGTTGCGAGGCGGTGCTGCGCATGGTGCCTGCAGTGTCCAGCGTCACCGAGGCGACCGAAGCTGCCGTGCCGGCATCCGGCGCGCCGTATGTCGAACTGTCCGACTTGCAGGAATGCGCGGGTCTTGCACTCGGCTCGCCTACGCGTTTTGGCAACATGGCTGCGTCCCTCAAGTACTTTCTTGACGGGACCAGCGGCGAATGGCTTTCCGGCACGCTGGCCGGCAAGCCCGCCTGCGTATTCACCTCCACCGGCAGCCTGCATGGCGGGCAAGAGACGACACTGGTATCGATGATGCTGCCGCTGCTGCACCATGGCATGCTGATCGTCGGCCTTCCCTATACCGAAAGCGCGCTGATGACGACGTCCAGCGGCGGCTCGCCATATGGCGCGACCCACTGGTCCGGCGTGGCCGGCGACCAGCCCCTGTCAGCCGACTCGCGCGTGCTGGCTGTCGCGCTCGGCAAGCGCCTCGCGCTCACTGCAAGAAAGCTGCACGCATGACCCTCTCCCCCGTACAGGTGCGCCTGCACCAGCTATCCGTTGCCAGCCTGGTTGGCCTCGTCGCGCTGTGCGTGCTGTGGGAACTGGTGCTGGCGCCCTTGCGTCCCGGCGGCTCGTGGATGGTGATCAAGGCGCTGCCCTTGCTGGCGCCGATGGCCGGCACGATACGACGCAACGTCTACACGATGCAGTGGGCATCGATGATGATCCTGCTGTATTTCACCGAAGGCGTGGTGCGCGCCTGGAGCGAGCGCGGCCTGTCGCAGGGACTGGCCGGTACCGAGATCGTGCTGTCCGCGATCTATTTCTTTTGCGCGATCTTCTTCCTGCGTCCCTACAAGCGCGAAGCCAAGCGGCTGGCACGCGAGGCAATCGAAAAGGCCGCCGAGATGCAGGAACGCTGAGCCGGCCATGAGCGTCCGCCACGACTCATCGGCCAACGCGACTGACGACGGTCGCAATGGAGACCGCAGCGCAGCCTTCCTTGCTGCCTGCGAAGCGGTGGTCGGCAGCGCCCACCTGATCGTCGGCGACGACATGGCGCGCTACCTGACCGACTGGCGCGATCGCTTCACCGGAAACGCGCGCGCGGTGGCGCGCCCGGCCGACACCGATCAGGTGGCTGCCATCGTCCGCCTTTGCAACGACTATCGCGTTCCCGTCGTCCCGCAAGGCGGCAACACCGGGCTGGTGCTGGGCAGCGTGCCCGATGCGAGTGGCACGGCCATCGTGCTGTCGCTGGCGCGCATGAATCGCATCCGCGAAGTCGACACCCTCAATGACACGCTGACAGCCGATGCCGGCTGCCTGCTGCAACAGGTACAGGAAGCCGCGGCCGCCGCCGGCCGGCTGTTCCCGCTGTCGCTGGCGTCCGAAGGCAGTTGCACGCTCGGCGGCAACTTGTCGACCAATGCCGGCGGTACCGCCGTGCTGCGTTACGGGAATGCACGCGAACTGGCGCTGGGCCTCGAAGTCGTGACCGCCGATGGCCGCATCTGGCATGGCTTGCGCGGACTGCGCAAGGACAACACCGGATATGACTTGCGTGACCTGTTCATTGGCGCCGAGGGCACGTTGGGCATCATCACCGCCGCCGTCGTCAAATTGTTTGCGCAACCAGCGGCACGCGTGACCGCGCTGTTCGCACTCGATACGACAAGCGATGCGCTGGCCTTGCTGGCGCTGGCAAGACAACGCTGCGATGCTGCGCTGACCGGCTTCGAACTGATTTCCGAATTCTGCCTGCAGCTGGTCGAAAAACACGGGCCACAACTGCATTCGCCATTTGCCAACCGTTACCCGCAATACGTGCTGCTGGAATTGTCGGACGCCGAATCGCAGGAGCATGCCGCAACGCTGCTGGAATCGGTGGCCACGGCCGCGATCGAACAAGCCTGGGTTCGGGATGCCGTCGTCGCCGGTTCGCTGACGCAATCCGCATCGCTGTGGGCACTGCGGGAACATATTTCGATGGCACAGGCGGCCGAGGGAAAGAACATCAAGCACGACATCGCGGTGCCGATCTCGCGCATCGCCGAATTCATTGCCGAAACCGATGCGCTGCTGCATAGTCGCTTTCCGGGCTGCCGCATGGTCACTTTCGGCCACCTCGGCGATGGCAACCTGCACTACAACGTCTCCGCCCCGCCGGGCGAAGACGATAACGCCTTCTTGCAGCAACAAGCAGCGGTCAACCAGTGCGTGCATGACCAGGTACACAAATTCGGGGGATCGATTTCCGCAGAACACGGCTTGGGCGCGCTCAAACGTGACGAAGTACGACGCTACAAATCCGGGACAGAGATGGACATGATGTTGGCCATCAAACGGGCACTAGACCCGCACAACCTGATGAACCCCGGCAAAGTCTTGTGACGCCTGGCTCCGCATCGGCCTGACACCGGTGCCCGCCTGCAGACAGGGCCTGCCTTACCCGGAGTCCCGATGACACTGCTTACCCGATTCGTACGATGGCGGGCGCCTTGCGCGCACGCTCGTACCTTGAGCCCGACAACGAGGCAGCTGCTGGCTGCGGCCTTGGTGACTGCAGCCTTCACATCTGCATCCTCCCTGCCGGCGCTTGCCATACAACGTTGCGTCGCTGCCGGCAAAACCAGTTACTCCGACCGCCCCTGCCCTGACGGCTCGACCTTGCGCATCGATGAACCTGCGCGCACTTCGCCCGCAGCCGCCGGCACTGACGCGAACCAGCAGCGCCAAGCCGCCGAGCTGGCACGCCTGCAGCAATTGCGGGAATTACGGGAAAGGCAGGACCAGCGCATCCGCGACCTGGCCTCGCGCGGTGCGGCCGCGCGCGACAAGAAATGCCGCACGCTGGCCATGCAGTTGAAGTGGCGTGAAGAAGACTTGCGCGATGCCAGCCTGAAGCAGGAAGCCCATGCCCGCAAGCGCCTGCGTCGAACCGAAGAACGCTACCGGGACGAGTGCCGCTGATTGCCGTATCGCGTCCCTGCCCCGGACCGGGGCAGGCTCAATGGCGATGTTTGCGGAACACGTCGTCCATGGAAGGCGCAGACAAGATCGCGCTTGCCCAGGCATCCAGTTCTTCGTCCGTGGCGCGATTGAGCTTATGGAGAATATCTGCAGGCACGTCACCGAAGCGATGCGCCAACTGTCGGGACAAGACCTGCGCTTTTCCTTCGAGGCGGCCCTGTTGCATCCCTTGCTGCATCCCTTGCTGCATTCCCTGCTGCATTCCCTGCTGCATTCCACGCTCCAAACCCGCTTCGATGGCAAGGCGTTCGATCGAATTGACGTACCGCATATCCAGCTCCTCTTCGAGATCTGAAACAAAATGCCTGATCCGCTGCTCGTCGTCTTTGGGCAAGGCCATCATGGCATCGATCATATTGAAAAGATCAATGACCAGCTGTCGGTCAAATCCATGGCGGTACAAGCTTTTCACCAACGCACGCTTGGCACCAAAACGTCCCGCCTGGTCGCCCCGCGTGGCCTGCGTCGCCAGATGCGCCAGCGTCACAATGGCGAAGGGGTTGCGGCTATCGGCAAGCATGGCCTCCTGCCCCCGCCAATCGAGCAGCTTGGCCACCGGGTAGTGCAGCCCCAAGCGACATCCCAAAATTTCATAAGAAAAGCTTTCTGGCCGCCAGTTAGGTCGCTCATCGGCTAGCACTGCCATGCTTGCTATTGGCTTGCGAAAGCGTTCATACAACCTGTAGTGATAGCCGAACATTCGCTCGGAAAATTTAGCCTGTGCCTGTCCTTGCACTTCAAGATGCACGTAGACCCATTCATGCCCGCCACCGAGCAAGCTGACTTGCACCAGCTTGTCGACAAAACGCTTTCCGAACGCGGCATCTCGCCCCAGCTTGCCTAATTCCTTGTCTAGAAAACTGATCGGCTTCGTCCAGTCAATCTGGGCGTGCGCCTGCGGGAAATAGAAAAGAAGAAAGTCGCCGAAATAACGCTCGATCGCGTCTTTCCATGGACTGTCATAGTCGTCGGCCACCTCGCGCTCCCTCGCATGCCGGATCGGGCAGCCAAGGTGCATCAAGTAACGCGACTGCGGAGGAAACTGGTCTGGAGGCTTGCGCTGTCGCGATCAGGACGGGAGGCGGGCAACGCAGGCGTTGTGCGCAGGCTACGGACAGATCAGCGCCGCGCCGTCGTGCGGGTACATTTTTGCGGCAACAAGAAAAGCAGAAGGGAACGCCAGCGACATTCGGCGCCGGCGGACCTCGTTATGCCTGGACGCGGAAAGCCTGCACCGATGCCATCAGCCCGCCCGATTGCTGGGCCAGGCTGTCGGCGGCGGCGGCCGCCTGCTCGACCAATGCGGCATTTTGCTGCGTTCCCTCATCGATATGGGCGATCGCGCGATTGACCTGGTCGATGCCCGAGCTTTGCTCGCGACTGGCAGCGCTGATCTCGCCAATGATGTCAGACACGCGCGAGACGCCTTGCATCACTTGCTCCATCATCGCGCCGGCCTCGGCAGCCAGCGTGCTGCCTTCGCTGATGCGGCCGGCAGAGTCCGTGATCAGCGAATTGATTTCTTTCGCCGCAGCTGCGCTGCGTGCCGCCAGCGCGCGCACTTCGCTGGCCACCACGGCAAAGCCCCGGCCCTGCTCGCCGGCGCGCGCCGCTTCCACCGCCGCATTCAGCGCAAGGATGTTGGTCTGGAATGCGATGCCGTCGATGACGGTGATGATGTCGGCCATGTGACGCGCCGATTCATCGATGGCCGACATGGTTGACACCACGCGCGACACCATCGCACCGCCTTGCGCGGCCATCTCGGAAGCCGACGTGGCCAGCTGGTTGGCCTGACCGGCATTGTCGGCGTTGTGACGCACGGTCGAGGTCAGCTCTTCCATCGACGACGCCGTCTCTTCGACGCTGGCAGCCTGCGCCTCGGTGCGTGCTGACAAATCCTTGTTGCCGGCCGCGATTTGCGTCGAGGCGGTCACGATCTGGTCGCAGCCTTCGCGCACCTGCTGCACCACGCGCGACAGCCCGTTACTGATGCCATTCATCGCTTGCACCAGCTGGCCAATCTCGTCATTCTGCCGGCTGTCCATGCGACCGGTCAGGTCGCCGGTGGCGATGCGCTGCGCCAGCGCGCTGGCTTCCTGCAAAGGCCGCGCGACCATATGCCGGATCGCCAGGTACAGCAGCACCGCGACGATGGCCAGCGCAACGAGCATCGCCAGAACGTACAGGTTGCGCAGCGCGGTGAACTCGCGCGTGATCTCCTCCGCATAGGCGCCGCCGCCGATCACCCAGCCCCAGTCCTTGAATTCCTGATAAGCGACCACCTTTTCGCGTGCCGACGTTTCGCCCTTTTCCTTGTTGATCCACGGGTAGCGAATCACGCCATGCCGTTTTTCCAGCATCTCGCGGATGAATGGCCGGCCATCGCTGTCCTTGGAATCGAGGATCATCTGGCCTTCCTTGATCGGATGCACCATCAATGTGCCCATGCCCTTGCCGGGCCGGCCGTCGAGCACATAGAAATATCCGGTCTCGCCGACTTTCAGCGCACGGATCTTGTCCTTCAGGATAGCCATATCGTCGGCGATGTTGAGGCCGACATACAGCGCGCCAATCACATTGCCGTGCGAGTCGCGGACCGGCTCGTAACTGGTCATGAAATCCTTGCCGAACAATTGCGCAAGGCCGCGATAGCCCTTGCCCGCCGACAGCAAGGCGTAGGCCGGATGTACGCGATCCAGCACCGTGCCGATGGCGCGCTCGCCGTTTTCCTTCTTCAGCGAGGTCGAGATGCGCACGAAGTCGTCGCCACTTTTCACGAACACCGTGGCGGTGACGCCGGTGCGCTCGGTGAAGCGGTCCGGAATGGAGAATTCGCCGTTGAGCGTCGCACCGCCATGACGCATGACCGGCGTCGACCTGCCGCCGAACTCGACGGTCTTGTTCGCATCAAGCGACAAGCCTTCGGGGAAGCTGGCGCCAAACATCCTGGAGAAGCGCTGGACCGAGGTGCTCACGCCTTGGTTGAACATCTGGATCATGTCCGTCACTTCCTGGGCCTGATCGGCCACGTGGGCGATGGCCCTTTCTTCCAGCAGCTTCGAGGTCGAATAACCTATGCCGCCCACCAGGGCGGACAAGATCACGCCTACCAGCAGGAAGGTCATCAGGGTCAGCTTGGCGCCTACGCCCCAGGTGAGATTGCCGCGAGATGTCGTCATGGTTGGCCGTGCTTCAATTTGAAAGACAATGCTGATCGATCTACGGCAGGACGCCGCAGGGATTGAGTCCGCGCCGGCGCAAGGCCAGCCGATGCCACCGAGCTTAACGACCAGCGCGCCGATGCGATCAACTGAAATGAAAGACAATCTGGCGGCATTTCGCTTGCCGCCGCCAATGCAAGTCGTGGATCATGATGAACTTGCCAACAAGCCGCCGGACCGCATCGACTGCATCGACTGCATCTACCGCACCATCCGGCATCGCCAGGCTTTGAAAAACGATCACCTGCCCCAGACCATGTTCCGCTGCCTGAAAGCCTGCCCCGCCGTTGCGCGAATTGCGCTGGCCGCAGCCCTGCTGGCAGGGCGGGACAGTGCCCGCGCTGCCGACTTGTCGTTGCTGCCACCGACACTCAGTTATGCCGGCGTACCGGGTGAATTCCGCGAAAGCCGGATGAGCGCCCGCACCATCCTCACGCTACAACCGGGGCTGAGCTGGACAACCGCCACCGGCCTGACTGGCACCCGCTACAGCCAGGGCATGCCGATGCGCAGCGACACCCTCGACTTGTCGACCGGCCCGCTCGTCCGGCTGGGCCGGGCCGAGCTCGAATTGCCGCTGACCGCGGGCCGCGAGCTGAACAACCTGTATGGCTACACCAGCTGGAGCGGCGGCGCTTCCAATCTCAGCGTCGTGCTCGGACCGAACGACCGCGTCCGGCTCGAGGCAAAGCTCAGCAGCCGCAGCGACCTCACATCGACGCGCATGCGCCGCAGTACCAATCTCAGCTGGCGTCACGCCTTCACCGAGCGCTGGGCCGTGCGTGCCGGCTTGCGGCAGATTCACGAATCCGAGCACGGCGGCGAAGAAGGCCTGCTGCAAACGGAAAGCTATGCGAGCCTGAACGCATCGCTGCCGGGTGGATGGGGCTGGAGCCTGCAAGGGAAGTTGGGCGATAGCGCGGGCGGCACAGCCGCCTTGCCGACCAGCGAGCGCAGCACCGAATTGAGCCTCACCGGCCGGCGCCAGTTGTCGGATCGATGGTGGCTGAGCGGCACGCTGTCGAGCATCCAGGTATTGCGCAGCGGTGCCGGGTTGCCGGCAAGCTCGCAATCAGGTGGCGTGAAACTGCAGCGGGATTTCTGAAACTCGCGGCCCGCACATCAGGCCGGAAGCGCCGGCAGCGGCATGGGGCAGGGGTACCGGTTCGGCACGCGGTTCGCAGGCGTCACTGCCCGGCCTGGCTGCGTTCCTTTTCATACTGGTCGTAAGGCGGCAACTCGCTCCGGCTCTTGTCGGTCACGACATCCTTCGACTTCTCGTGGCTGCGCACGCCTTCATACACGGATTGGGAGGTGATCACGCCGCAGCCCGCCAACAGCATGGCTGATGCGAGTCCCGCCAGCAGACTGCTGCCGACAGTGAAATGCAAACACCGCTTCATACGAACATTCAGGCAGGATCGAGGTGCGTCATCACGTCCAGCACCGGCAGCGCCGCCTTCACGCGGCTGGCAGCCTCGAACGCGATGTCATGCCCGGTACGCACAGTGGCCTCGCCATCGACTTCGATGTGCACGTCGACGATGATCATGTCGCCCATCTTGCGTGTCTTCAGGTCGTGCGCGCCCAGCACGCCCGGCGTGGTACGGATGATGTCATGGATCTGCCGGTACTCTTCCTCGGACACCGCGCGGTCCATCAGGTCGTGCAGCGCATCCCAGCCGAACTGCCAGCCCATCTTCAGCACCAGCAGTCCGACCACCAGCGCGCCGATGGCGTCGAGCACCGGATGCCCGGCCAGCGCGCCCACGATGCCCAGCGCCACCACCAGCGACGATGCCGCATCCGACCGCGCATGCCAGGCATTGGCCACCAGCATGGATGAGCGCACGCGCTCGGCCACCGCCAGCATGTACCGGAACAATCCTTCCTTGGCGACCAGCGCAGCCAGCGCGACATACAGCGCCAACCACTGCACCGGTGCCGTCGACGGATGGATCACCTTGCCGGCTGCACTCCACACCATGCCGATGCCGACGGCCAGCAGAGACAGGCCGAGGAACAGTGAAGCTGCGGTCTCGTAGCGCTGGTGGCCATACTGATGGTCATCGTCGGCTTCCTTGTGGCTGTGGCGGTTCGCCAGCAGCACCACGAAGTCGGCCAGCAAGTCCGACAGCGAATGGATGCCATCAGCGATCAGGCCCTGGGAGCCCGCCAGCAGGCCCGCCGCAACCTGGGCACCCGACAGGCAGACATTGACCGCGGCGCTGACCAGCGTGCTTCGTTGTGCGGCCTGCTGGCGTTCGACCAGATTGCCGGGTTCGTCCGGATCCGGACGCAGGGTGCTTTCGGTGAGCACGAATCAGCCGTCGCTGTCTTCGACCGCGGGCGAGGTCTTTTCGCGTGCCGGGCCATATTGGTGGTACATGAAATCGAACAGCTGCTCGAGCAAAGCCGTGTTCGCGATGTACACCTTGTTGTTCTCGCGCGTTTTCACCGAGACCAGCTCCAGCCCCATCAGGGATTCGAGCTGCTTGGAGACGGCCGCGGCGCCCAGCTCGATGCGGGCGGCGATGTCGAGCATTTCCCGTCCGTCAGGGCCGGCTTCGAGCAGGCATTTGATGATCTGGACACGTTCCTCGATCGACATCGCGCCGAGGTAACGCGCAATCAGTTTGACTTCCATGGTCGTCGTGACGGTTGGAATGATGGCAATCCGCTATTAGATCACAGCCCGCGTCCGTCACAGCGACTTCAGCTGCTTTTCAAGCCGGCGTGCTTCGGCTTCGTGTTCGTCGAGCATCTGGCCTGTTTCGACCGCGGTCGAGCGCAGCTGTGACATGCGCTGGATCATGGCTTCGGATGCCTGCCACAGCTGTGACCGGTCAACCTCGAATGTCAGTTCGGCCTCGGGTGCGGCTGGTGCCGGCGCAGTTGTCGCTGCCGGCGGCGGGGTTTCCGCGGGTGCCTCCGGCACTGGCTCATTATTGAAGCTGGCCGCGGCCTTGGGCGCCGGCTCGTCATTGAAGCTGGCAGCGGCCTTGGGCGCCGGCGCCGGGACTGGCGCGGAACCTTCCTGCAGCGCTGCGGCCTTTTGTTTGGCCGAAGCGTCGCCGCCCTTCGAAATTTCGGGGTCGCGGTCACCGCGGAATACCTGGCTTTCGTCTGACATGTTTATCCTTGTTGATGGCGAATGCCGCCAGGCCTTCTCAATTTGAAAACGACCGGACGCGCATCGACGGCCGATGGCACCGGACGCATATTATCGCCGCTGTCCTTCCCCATACCGCTTTCTGCTACAGTTTGCGCATGAACATCGTCGTCGACAAGCCCTCGATGAATCCCGCTGCCGCACCGCTGGCCAGGGCGCCCGCCATGCCGGCGCCGTCGAACTCGATGTCTCTGCAGGCACTGAAGTCGGCGAATGCGCAAGGTTTGGTCACGCCGTTGAGGACGCCGGTCGCGGTGCCGTCACCCCGTGCGGTGCTGCCAACCGATGCAGAGAAGTTGGTGAGCCAGTACGAACAAGTCGTCGAACAGCTGAACCGCCAGATGCAAGCCAACAATCGCAACCTCGGCTTTGGCATCGACCGCAAGATCAACACCTATGTGATCACCGTCACCGACAAGCGCAGCGGCGATGTCGTGCGCCAGATCCCGGCCGAGGCCGTGGTGCGGGTCGCGCATGCGATCGAAGACCTGAAAGGCGTGCTGTACAGCGCGCAGGCCTGATGCGCGCGTCACTCGCGATCTGAAAAGCGCAGAGGATGCACGACGAATCAAACGACGCAGGCTGCGCGCGGCGGCAGATTTGAAACAAGGCTAGCGCAGGGAGTTTGGCCTGCCCAGCAGGAGTCGAACCTGCGACCCACGGCTTAGAAGGCCGTTGCTCTATCCAACTGAGCTATGGGCAGTGCGAGCGGCCCGCCCCGCAAACCGGCAAGGCCGAAGAAACACATGAAAAAAAACGGGTTGTCATCGACAACCCGTTTTTTTGTTGGCTGGTCGGAGTACAAGGATTCGAACCTTGGACCCCCTGCTCCCAAAGCAGGTGCGCTACCGGGCTGCGCCACACTCCGAAGGCTTTCATTATAACCGATGCAGGCCCTGCCTTGCCGGTGGCGTTGCGTGAATGTTCAGGTAGGTATGCAGGAAGCCATGTGCTCGGCCAGCCGGCGCGCCAGCGCTGCATCGCGTGCCTCCACCATCACCCGCACCAGCGGCTCGGTGCCGGACGGGCGGATCAGCACCCGACCATCCTTGCCCAGCTCGGCCTCGGCGCTGGCCTTGGCCGCCATCAGGTCCTTGCTCGACTGCCAGTCGAAACCGGCGGGAACCCGCACGTTCAACAAGGTCTGCGGCCACAGCTGCATGTCGGCCGTGATCTCAGCCAGGGTCTTGCCGCCGCGGCGCAGGGCTGACAACACTTGCAGCGCCGAAATGATGCCGTCGCCGGTCGTGTGCTTGTCGAGGAACAGCAGGTGGCCGGAGCCTTCGCCGCCGACTTCCCAGCCGCGCTCGACCAGCATCTCCAGCACATAGCGGTCGCCGACCTTGGCACGGGCAAAACCAACGCCCATGCCGGCCAGCGCGGACTCGACTGCCATGTTCGTCATCAGCGTGCCGACCGCGCCAGTGATGCCGCCATTGGCCTTGCGGTCCTTCACCATCACGTACAGCAGTTCATCACCGTTGTAGATGCGGCCGGAGGCATCGACCATCAGCAAACGGTCGGCGTCGCCGTCGAGCGCGATGCCGAGGTCGGCGCCATGCTGCTGGACCGCCGCCGACAAGGCCTCGGGGTGGGTCGCGCCGTAGCGATCGTTGATGTTCAGGCCATTCGGCTGGTTGCCGATGGCGATCACTTCCGCACCCAGCTCATGCAGCACGTCAGGCGCAATGTGGTACGCGGCGCCATGCGCGCAGTCGACCACCAGCTTCATGCCACGCAGGTCGAGCTCGGTCGGGAAGGTACTCTTGCAGAATTCGATGTAGCGGCCGCGCGCATCGTCGAGGCGGCGCGCCTTGCCCAGCTTCTCGGACTTCACGCAGATCATCGGCTCGTCGAGCGCAGCCTCGATCGCCAGTTCGACCGCATCCGGCAGCTTGTTGCCCGAGGCCGAGAAGAATTTGATGCCATTGTCCTGATAGGGATTGTGCGACGCCGAGATCACAACGCCGGCCGACAGGCGCAGCGCGCGCGTCAGGTAGGCGATCGCCGGTGTCGGCATCGGGCCGGCCAGCATCACGTCGACGCCGGCGGCCGAGAAGCCGGCTTCCAGTGCCGCTTCCAGCATGTAGCCCGAGATGCGCGTGTCCTTGCCGATCAACACCGTCGGCCTGCCGCCGCCCTGGTGGTTGCCCTGCGCCAGGACCTTGCCCGCGGCATAGCCAAGCCGCATCACGAAATCCGGCGTAATGGGTGCGGTACCGACTTCGCCGCGCACGCCGTCGGTGCCAAAATACTTTCTTGCCATCTTCTTGTCCCGTCTGTGGTTCATTGTCCGTGAGCCCTGCCGCCGGCCAGATGGCCGGTATTGCGCGTGCGTTATGTCTTGTTCATGGGCGCTGCCGCCTCAGGCCGCCGCCGCCCAGACCCGCAACGCATCGACCGTCTCGGCCACGTCATGCACGCGCACGATGCGCGCACCATTCTTTACCGCCACCAGCGCCGCGGCCACACTGCCGGCCATGCGCTGCTCGACCGGTTTGCCGGTCAGCTTGCCGATCATGGTCTTGCGCGACAGCCCGGCCAGCAGTGGCAGCTGCAACCGCCCTTGCAGCGCATCGAGTTGCGCCAGCAAAGCGAGATTGTGGCCCAGCGTCTTGCCGAAGCCGAAGCCGGGGTCAATGCACAGCCGCTGTGCCGCGATACCTGCATCGCGTGCCGCCTGCGCACGCTCGGCGAGGAAGTCGCCCACTTCTGCCACGACATCGCGATACTGCGGGTCGGCCTGCATGGTGCCCGGCTCGCCTTGCATGTGCATGATACACAGCGCGCATTCGCCATCGCTGACCGCCGCCAAGCTCGCGGGGTCGCGAAAGCCCTCGATGTCATTGATCATGTCGGCACCGGCGGCGATCGCTTCACGCATCACCTCCGGTCGTCGCGTGTCGACGGACAGCGGGCGGCCCGCATCGCGCAGCGCATACAGCACCGGCATCACGCGATCCATCTCCTGCGCAGCCGATACCGGTGCCGAACCGGGCCGTGTCGATTCGCCGCCGATGTCGATGATGTCGACGCCGTCGGCGATCATTTGTTCCGCACGGGACAGCGCGAGGTCGAGCGTCGCATGCGCGCCGCCATCGGAAAAGGAATCGGGTGTCACATTCAGCACGCCCATCACCAGCGGGCGGAAGCCTTCGCCCTGCATCGTCAACAGGTAACGGCCGCAACGCAATTTGTCGTGCAGGAGCTTGCTCACGTAATCGGGATGACCTTATCGGAAAAGATTTTCAGTCGCTGAAATTGAAACGGGGTGGGGATCACTCCCCACCCCGTTGTCAGCAATGGCCCGTCAAAAAGATTTTACGCAAATGGTTTGCTGCATCTGCGTCAGGCCGGTGCTGCGGCGGGCTCGACGCCGCCGTCGGGTGAACCATCGCTGGGACGGGTAGTCGGCGGCACC
>JACCDU010040551.1_pt1 | contig 31552 bp, 38 predicted proteins | sample 7446081 | NCBI WGS metagenome assembly JACCDU01 (sample SAMN15323447, study PRJNA562643) | freshwater metagenome | isolation source: river surface water | place: USA:Blue River Watershed | collected 2017-08-17
CCGCTCCTCAAATGGTCTCTAAACCATTGTCAATGGAAGACATGGTTTCTGCTCGCAAACAAGCATTTCATTCTGCTACAGCAGGAGACGTTCGTTTACCAGAAGAAAGTATTGCTGGTCAAGAGTTTTATTTCCAACATCGTAAAGAACTTGACGAAACCACTGGTGGTGGAAACATCCCCATTGATCGTGTTGTTAACGCAACCAGCCGTTTGAGTATTCAAACAAAGCCTGAAAGTGAAAAAGCCGCTCTGTCTGCCTTAACTAAGGCGCACACAAGTGGAACAGTCCATTTTAAACCTGAGATGGTTGAAGCACTAGGTTCTCAGAAAGTAACGGTACCTACCGAACTCCACGGTAAAGAAGTTGCTTTTAAAGATCTTCCAGGTCATGTAGTGCAGGGTATTACCGAGCCATCAATCCGTGGAATCGTAGAGAAACATTCTAAAGGTGTAGACGTTACAAATATGGCAAAAACGTCTATGCGCTCAAACCTTCAATATGCTCATGAAGCCCTACAAGGTACCCGTGCTGTGTCTCCAACAGACAACCCAAAGTTGTTCTCATACGGTAAAGGGCATGAACTTGCTGTTCCAAATAGCCCAGAACACCGTGAATACCAACTGCGTGCTGGTCATATTGGACGAGTGATGCGAGGACAAGAAGCCGCTGGTCAAGGAATGTTTGACTTTGAAGGACTGCGCTCTAGCAACGAAGGCGTGTTGTCTAATAGTCTTCAGACCCCTAATGACTCATGGATGCTTGCAAATGAGCGCCAACAACCACAAGAAGTACGCAAAGTGGCTGGTGATGTAAGTCTTTCTACAAAGCAAATGAAAACTAAACGTGGTCGTCAAATGGCTGTTGGCGTAGGTAACAAGGACATTACCCCTGCTGGTATTCAACACGCAGTTGGTGCTGAGGCTACAACTCGTGCTGCTCGTGAGATACAGAACGACCTTGGTCTTGATTTCACTGTCCCATCTATGATGGTTCAAGAAGGTGTTTGGGCAGCAGAACGTCGCCAGGCAAACGCAGACGCTCCTTTTAACGCTCGTCAGCGAGCCGCACAACCTAAGAGAGAAAAGCGACAAGCCGCACCTAAGTCACTACCTGGTATTAACTGGGACCAATTCAAGAGTTAACGGAGATTCCTATGACCGATGCATGGGCACTTATTATCGCCACTCTTATCACCACCCTTGCTGGAGCCGTCGGCGCAGGCATTAAGCAATTAAAAGAACTCCGTCAAGAGAACCGTAATGACCACGGAATGGTCATGCTTCATTTAAAAACTGTAAGACGTAGTGTTGAGAACGTGGGCGATAAAGTCCAGGCTGTGTCCGACCGTCTTGATAGTCACATTGATTGGCACCTAGACAACAAGAAGTGATACGTGACACACTCATGAATTGGGTGATAGGATATTCCTGACCGTAATCCTGAATAAAAAAAGGTTAGGAACTTGTGAAACAAGAAGACCAGAAATCAAGTCTGCTGGCGGATCTATTAAGCCCCAGAGACAACAGCACGGCGGACACATGTAAGTTCACCCGTACAAAAATGAAAATGTCTGCTGAAGAGCAGGAAGCAATAGATCGTGCCATAGAACTTATTCGTGAGGATAACGGTCTTGGTAAGAGCAAAACATACAGCGCTTCATGGCTTACTAAAGTTATGAGGCAACATGGTTACAACGTGAGTATCAGTACAATCCAGCGCCACGTCAACAAAGAGTGTTGCTGTTACCAAGGAGTTGCACAATGAGTGAACTAGCAAAAGCGTTAACAACAGCACCACAAGATAAGACTAAGTTGCTTGGCAAATTAGTTGAAATGCTTGAAAGCAAGAACATTGATATCAACGAGATTGGTGATATTAAGCGTGTCAAGTTGTATCAAGCAATGTCAAAAGACTCAGACGGTGAGGCGCATATTCATGACCTCGCCGCAATTCAGTTTTCTCCTAAGTGGGAAACTGGTCCAGAGTGGCCTGTTGTTACACAAGGTCCTGCAATCAAGATGCCAACTCCAAAGGCAAAAGTAAAGAAGCCAACAACATTCAAAACATGTGTTGTTGTTCCTGACATTCAGATTGGTTACTACCGTGGTCGTGATGGCACACTAGAACCAACTCATGATGAGAAGGCACTTGATGTTGCACTCAAGATCATTGAAGAGATGAATCCTGACACAGTTATTTGTGTTGGTGACAACCTTGACTTCCCTGAGATGGGTAAGTACTTGACGTATCCTGCATACGCACAAACCACACAAGCATCAATTGATCGTGCAACAGTGTTCTGCGCACAGATGCGTGCGGCGGCTCCTGATGCAGAAATCGTTTGGCTTGCTGGTAACCACGAAGAGCGTATGCCTAAATACATCTTGGTGAACGCATCAGCCGCTTATGGTTTGCGTAAAGGAAACACCCCAGAATCATGGCCTGTTTTGAGTGTTCCATACCTCTGTCGTATGGATGACTTCAATGTAATTTACAAGCCAGGTTATCCAGCATCTGACTATTGGGTCAATGAAAAACTTCGCATCATCCACGGCGATCGTGTGAAATCATCAGGATCAACAGCACACATTTATCTCAACAACGAAAAGACGAGTGTTATCTATGGACACATCCATCGTATTGAAACGGCTTTCAAAACACGTGAAGACTTTGATGGTCCACGCACCATCATGGCTGCTTCTCCTGGTTGTCTTGCTCGGATTGATGGCGCTATACCCTCCACTAAAGGCGGTGTAGACCTTGACGGACGCCCGTTGACTCGTCATGAGAATTGGCAACAAGGTCTTGGCATTGTTCGCTACGAAGATGACGGACAACATCGCTTCTCTTATGATGTCATCCCTATCTACAACGGATGGGGCATGTACCAAGGTAAGGAATATCAGGCGGACTAATGACAACAATTGTCGGAATTCAAGGTGATGGCTTTGCTGTGGTCTGTGTTGACTCACGTATCTCCACCGTGTTCTCCGACGGTCTTGCACAAACTGGAACGCTCCGTGAAGGTTCAAGCAAGGTCGCTGTCAACGGTAAGTACTTGTTAGGTGCGGCTGGAGATGTGCGTGCAATCAATATCTTGCATCATGTCTTCCAGCCCCCAGCAGTTCCACCAAATCTAAAAGGAAAGAAACTGGATCAGTTTTTTACTGCCAAGTTCATTCCTGCGTTGCGTGAATGCTTTGACGCTCAGGGTTACTCAATACCTGACCTCAATGAAAACAAAGAACACATTGCCGAACAGGGATCTAGCATCCTTGTTGTAGTCAATGGTGTTATCTACATGGTGGACGGTGACTACGCATGGTCATCTGAAGCCAGCGGTATTTATGCCATCGGATCTGGCGCCCACTATGCATTGGGTGCCCTACAGGTCATGATGAACAAAAAGAAGTGGACAGCCCAGCAGGCTAAGACGAGTGCTCTTAAGGCTCTCAACATTGCGGCTCGGTTTGACCCCTACACAGGCCCTCCGTATCAAACCTACGTACAGGGTCAAGAAAGCATCAGAACCCGTAAAACGGTATAATCTCTGTGACCCTACTCAAGGAGACTTATGAGTCAAATGAAGACAGCCCACGCAGATGCCGCTATTAAAGGTGCCGCCCTCGGTATCCTGACATTTGCCGCCGCTAAATACAACATCTCAACTGAACTTGTTGCTTTGGCATTGCCATTCGTTGCTACCGCAATCTCGCTGGTATCAACCAAGATTGGTCCTGCAAACACCACTTTGCTTTTGAAAGTTGCTGAACAAGCAATTGCCGCCGCTCCTGCAAAGGCAGAGCCAGCACCTGTGAAAGCCGCTGCAAAGAAAGCCGCTCCAAAAAAGAAGTAAGATATTCATATCCTCCTTTTTTGTGGAAAGATATAACTAATGGCTATTGATTTTTGGTCACCTTCTTATCGTGCATCTTCAAGTGACCTCACAGTTGCTATCTCTCCGCTTGGATTGGTTGAACTAGCAGACGAAGAGTTTGAAGTACATGGACCACGTCTAAACCGTTATTCTGCGGCTTGGGCGTGGTACCTAGGACATCACTGGTCATACCGCCGTGAGATGGGCGAGTCACAGTTCTACATGAACTATGTCCGCACCATGTCGGACTACATCACCAACTTCTGCTTTGGTAAAGGCGTACAGTTTAAAGTGCCTGAGCAGAACGGCGCTATCACACCACACTTGCTACATAAAGTTTGGGATCAAGATAACAACAAGCATTATGTGCTTTGGGAAATGGGACAACTTGCATCAGTAACTGGTGACGTGTTTGTCAAGGTTGCGTACGAAGAACCGTACGTTGACAGCGTAGGAATCCCGCATGAAGGTCGTGTGCGCATCATTCCTTTGAACCCAGCACATTGCTTCCCTGAGTATCACCCGCACGACCGTGACCGTCTAATTCGTTTCAAACTTAAATATCGCTTCTGGGGAACATCACCAGAAGGAACTCGTCAGGTTTATACCTTTACTGAAATCCTTACTGACGATACCGTTCAACAGTTTATTAACGATGAACTTGTTGACCAATACGAAAACGTTCTTGGAACTATTCCTGTGGTACACATTCCAAATACCACTATCTCTTCCTCACCTTGGGGTCAGTCAGACATTTGGGACATCATTCCACTCAACCGTGAACTCAATGAAAAGATGGTTGAAGTTTCTGACATCATCAACTACCACGCCGCTCCTGTAACAATTATTACTGGCGCTAAGGCTTCACAACTAGAGCGTGGACCTAAGAAGGTTTGGGCTGGTCTTCCTAAAGACGCAAACGTGTTCAACCTTGAATCACGTGGTGAGATGGCTGGCGCTTTGGAGTACATCACTTTCTTAAAGCGCACCATGCACGAAATCACTGGTGTTCCTGAGACTGCTCTTGGTCAATTCCAACCAGTATCTAATACCTCAGGAGTTGCTTTGGCTATTCAGTACCAGCCAATGATGAACCGTTTCATGATGAAAAAGATCCACTTTACAAAGGGTCTTGAGCGCATCAACGAAATCATTATTCGTACAGTGGCTATCTTTCAACCAGAATGGTTGACGTACAACCCAACAATTGCGGCTGAACCAGAGCCAGACCAACTCCCACAGTTGGATCCTGCTGACCCTGTCACATACCGTACGTCCGTACACTGGCCTGAACCACTTCCTGTTGACCAACTTATCAAACTCAACGAAGTACAAGCCAAGATGGCTTTGGGTCTTGAGTCCAAGCGTGGTGCTCTTGCTCTGTTGGGTGAAGAGTTCCCGAACGAGAAGATGCTGGAAATCTTTGAAGAGTTGCAGGACGACGCCTTGGATCAAGGTGCTCTTGACATGATGAACGCACAGATTCAGCAAGCCATCATGCTTGCTACAGGAATGATCGCAGGACCACAAGGTGCATCTCCCGCACCTGCTCCATCTGGAGGTGGTAATGTAACGTCGTCTGATAGTGGTAACTCTCCACTACCAGGTGTTGGTGGAGGTGTTCCACCAGTAGAAGTAGAGTTAGTAAACAAATTAGTATCACGGGCATACGGAGCAAGGTTCGCCCAGCGCCGTAACCCAGACGAAGACAAATAAGTTTCAGAAAAACAGTTATTAACCGCCAAACAACCTATAAGGATAAGACATATGGCAAAGAACGTAGGTCCCGAAGGGGACATCATTACCGTTCCTGTAGACGCTCCAGCAGTGGAGAAGTTTGTAGAGAACGCAACTAAGAACAGCAAAGTCTTCACGGAAGATGAAGTGGAAAGCATCCGCAAGCAGGAGAAAGACAAACTCTACAAGCGGATTGAAGAAGCAGACACCCGTGTAAGGACTATGGAAGAGCAGATGGCTCAGATCGCCGCAGAGCGTGAAGCCGCCCGTAAAGAAGCCGAAGAGCGTGCTAGTAAAGAAGCCGACATTCTTCGTCAGCGGGAGATTGAAGAACTCAGCGCCAAGGAACTTCTTGCCAAGCGTGAAGAGGAATTCAATCAGAAACTGCAAGAGATTGACGGAGACTACAAGCGTCGCTTTGACGAAATTGAAGCACAGCGCCAAGCACAAGAGGCGATCATTGAAAAAGAGCGCCGTCTCCAAGAACTTGGGTCCTACCGCAACCGTCGGTTGTCGGAGGAACAAGAAGCCATCATTCCAGAGTTGCTAGACCTGGTGTCTGGTAATTCGGAAGATGAGATTGAAACATCTATTAGTGTACTTCGTGACCGAAGTGCTGCTATTATTGAATCAATCCAACAAGCGACGGCGCAACAGCAAAGTCGTTTGAGAGGGGTGCCAGTAACGGCTCCCTCTGTAGGGCCAATGGAAACTCAGACGGAATACCAACAGTTGAATGCGGATGATATCCGTAACATGACAATGGATCAGTATGCGAAAATGCGTGATCGGCTACTTAATGCCCGCCCCAATAGGGGTAGGTTCTAAAACCTATAACAACAATTAATCCTTAGGAGGATTAGAACATGGCTTTTCCAGCCCCAACAGGTGGTGCAGTCACAGGTGCAAACCTAGGGTCAATTACGACCACTGGTTACTCATCAGACTCAACACTTTCACCCGCAATTCAGCAAATCTGGTCCAAGGAAATCTTGTTCCAAGCAATGCCAGTACTCCGTTTTGAACAGTTCGCAGTGAAGAAGACCGAACTCGGCGTGATGCCAGGTCTCACTGTTAACTTCATGCGTTACAACAACCTTTCGGTTGATGCTAACGGTTCAGAATTGGTTGAAGGCGTCCGCATGGAACCATCGGCTCTCTCGGCTTCACAGATTCAAATCACCGTTAAGGAACAAGGTAAGTCGGTTGCAGTAACCGAATTGCTCTTGAACGCATCGTTTGATGACGTTATGGCATCGTCCAGCCGCTTGCTCGGTCGTCACATGGCACAGTCCATGGACGTTCAGGCACGCAACACGCTGTACAGTGCAGGCGTTCCATTCAGTGGCGGTTCAGCAGTTGCTCCATCGGTAGTGTTTGGTCGCAAGACCAACGGTTCTACCCGTGGTTCAATCGCTCCTTACGAGTACTCGGCAGCAGGTTCGGCTTCGGCTCCTGGCTACCTCTCACCAGCAACCATCAAGGACGCTGTTGAAGTACTTGCAGGTCAGAACATCCCACGTCTTGGCGACACCTACGTGTGCTTCGTACACCCAGCACAGGCACGTTCACTCCGTGACTGGCCTGAGTTCATTGAAGTCACGAAGTATGCCGCTCCAGGAAACTTCATGCTCGGTGAAATCGGTCGTATCTACGACGTAGTGTTCATTGAAACCACTCAAGTACTTCAGGGTGGCACGGGAATCGTTGACGTAACCCCAGGTGGTTCAATCAACGACCCAACGTCAACCTCGTACAGCGCAATGATGATCGGAGACAACGCATTTGGTCAGGCAATCGCCTTGCCAGTTGAACTCCGTGACGGTGGCGTAATTGACTTCGGTCGTGAGCATGGTCTCGCTTGGTACGCAATCTGGGGCTTCGGTGTTCTTACACACGAATCCCGAGTGTTGATCAACACCAAGGGTGGCGCTATTGACGCTAACTTCTAATTCTTAGAAGTTAAAAATGAAGTAGAGTGTAAGGGCGGGGGAAACCCCGCCCTTTATCTCATAAGTAACTCAAACAATTAGGAGACTGCAATGGCAACCAAAAAAGCCAATATCTTTGCTGAACCTGTGGAAACAGAAGAAGCACCTGCTGTAGAAGTACAGCCAACTGTTGTCAACAGTGACATGATCAGTGCCCGTGTGAAGGGTACATGGACGATGTTCTGGGGACACCAATCATTTAATTTTGAAGACGGTTCACGCTACACAATCCCACGTGACCTCTACAATTATTTGCGCAAAAGCGGAAATATCTACGACACTCTCTGAGGTAAATAATGGCTGGTTTTACAGTCCCCAATGCAACCGACTATGCAGTTGGTGGAATCATTGCATCGCTGGATCAAGCAGAACCAGATTCACTTGACTTCTCGTCACTATCTGACCGCCGTGATGCGGTCATTAGCGGTGGTGGCTATACCTCTGTTTCAACGGCGTCAGGTAACCCTACGCCTGCGTACCTTAACGTAGCACTTGCTGCTTCTGAAGTACGCATTGATGGAGTGTATGGCACCATCGCCAGTGGCACTGTTACTGTCCCTCTTGCTGCGGTTAACAGTGACACACGTTTTGATTTAATTGTTGCCTACAACAACGGTGGTACATTTCAGTACGCCGTAGTATCAGGCACTGCAAGTAGTACGAACCCAGTGTTCCCTACCCTTCCAGATACCCAAATCCCTTTGTATGCGGTGTATGTAAAGAACACTTTTAACACCACATACACCACTGAACTTCTTGTAGATAAGCGTATCTTTGACCTTACGTCGCTTACCCGTTCGGCAAGTGGCGCTCCAGCAAGCAGTCTTGGTGCTGTTGGAGATGTTTACTTAAACACGACTACCCCATCTAACAATGGTCAATCTCAGATCTACGTTAAGACGGGTGCATCGTCATGGGTGAACCTTGCTACGTATGTAGCGATGGCTTCTGCCAATACCGCAAACAACCTTGTACAACGAGACGGTAGCGGTAACTTTGCGGCTGGAACAATCACAGCAACTTTGTTTTCTGGTTCTGGTGCTTCTCTAACGAATATCCCTGGCTCGGCATTAGATAATACTTCTGTAGCAACAGGAAAGATTGCTGATGGGGCAATTACGGTTGCAAAACTTGCTACTGGTGCACCTCGTGCTGGGTTTAACTCAACCCGTTCAACCACTACTGGTAACTACACCGTGTCTACCTCAGACGTGGGTAAGTTGGTGGAGTTAAGCGCAACTAGTGCAAACATTACCGTCACAGTTCCAGGAACTGGCTTTGCTGACGGAGACAGAATTGACTTGCTCCAAACATCTTCTAACACCTATCGTGTAACTATTCAAGGAGACACAGGCGTTACAGTAAGCGCTGAAGGCAATAAGCGAACACTAAAAGCACAATGGGCTGGCGCCACACTTATTAATCGTGGTACCAACACGTGGGTTCTTATCGGCAACTTGACTGCGTGATCTTAGATGATTCCAGGAATTGTTGAATCGTCTAGGTCGGTAAACCCGTTTTTAGAAACGTTTAATCGTGCAAACACGTCTAACCTTAGTTCTGCTGACGTTGAATGGGAAGAGATTACAGGTGACTGGGTAATTGATACCAACACCGCCTATACCACTACATCTGCTTCGTCATACCCACTAGCAACCTTTGACTCTCAAAAATACAATGTTTCTTTAAGAGCCACTAATGGTGATAATAAGGCTGGGTTTGGTGTTGCCTTCTGGGTACAGGACACCAACAACTGGTGGGCATTAGTTAGCGACAGCACCACCACTACTGGTTCTTATTCGTATTACACATGCCCTGAAGGTGGTTACTTATCAGGAACTACCTGCTACAACACAAGGACAGATCCATTCATTCGGTACTTTACAAACGGTGATGGCTGTGTAAACAACCATGCTTATGATTACACCATAGACGCCGCTAGTGGTGACTGTATTTGTAATGACAACTGTCAACCATGTGATGGTACCGTTGCTCCAGATGGCAATTGTTATCAATATACATATCCAGCAGATGCGGCATTCTGTGCTGAAATTGGTGGAACGTACCATTCAGGAGGTACTTGTTACTTTACTGCGCAGTTTTGGTGCCCACCATATACATACCAAGCCCCAGGTTGTGGACCTGTATACGGATCCCTCACCACTGACTACACATATGCAGCAACACTTGCTACTGCTACAACCACTACGTATACACACACAATGAAACTACTTAAAAAGTCATCGGGCACTATTACAACAGTTGCCACACAAGAACACGGTACAGATACAACCGATGGTAACTACATTAATACTTTGTCTGTTGTAACTAACGAAAACCAGTTAACGCTTAGTGGTGTCCGTAATGGTCTTAACGTATCATTTAGCCATACGGCAGTATCTCCATTACAGGCAGATAACCACGGTATTATATTGGCACCTGCTTCACGTAATCAGGGTTCACGAATTGATGACTTCTACTACTTTGGATAAAAATGGAAACACAACTAACAGCAGAAGAACGTTTGGACATCTGTAAGGATTGTCCAAGGTTATTTAAACCCACCTTTACTTGTAAAGAATGTGGTTGCTTCATGAAAATAAAAGCACAACTCAAAGGGTCAAAGTGCCCAATAGGAAAGTGGTAATTATGAATTACAAAATCACTGAAACAACCATTGGACCTGTTATTACGTGGGGAGAAGAATTAATTACCCTTCAAGATGTCCCAACCCTTTTAGATATTGCTTACACACATCCTTCTTTTTTAAAGGACCTACATGACGCCATTCAACGGGGTATGGAGTCTGCTTTCTCAGATCAGGTTGAAGCCTTTAAAATAAATATGAACTTTCATTCTCCAAAAACAAACGCCTATATAGCCTCAGCAAACCAATACATCGCTTTTATAGCGGGACCTTGGCCTCAATACAGAAAGGTTATGGATAGTCAATGACTACTGAACGCCCAATCCCAAAGCCAACAGGGACTGTTGCAGATATCACCAGAGTCCTTGGGGTTATGTCTCATCGTCATAGGGAACAGCAACCTGAGATAAATCAGCCATACCGAGACACCGTACCTGGGGCAGGCTCTGGCGATCAGTAATTTGAAGTAAACTGTAAGCATGGCTATCTACTCACAGAAGATTCTAGATGAGGTTACTACGGTAGCCCGAAACTACTTGCGGGACTTCCCAAAGTTCTTTCAGGTTTCTTTTGATGCTGTAGGGCGTACCTACGAGTTAGGTCAGCCTAACATTGATGTAAACACCATGTGGATTGCTACCAACGTTGGGGCATCTGTTACCGAACTAACATCGGCTCAGTATTCACTAGATAGCCGTAACGGTATTCTCCGCCTCGCATCCACACCTGCATCTAATGCCAAGATCATGGTTGAGGGTTACCACTACGAGTGGGTATCTCCACAAGACCTTGAGTTCTACGCCACACAGGCTATCTCTCAACATACTTTCAGTCTTGAAATACCTCTTGAGAACATGTCTGCTCTCATCATTGAGACAATTGGTATTGGGACAATCGTAGAAGCCCTTGGTGCTTTGATGTCTGAGTTCAGCCGTGATATTGACGTCATGACATCTGAGTCCATCCATATTCCAGCCAGCCAGCGCTTCCGTATGGTTCAGAGCCTTCTGGCTTACTGGACAGGTCAATACGAGACTCAGGCTCGTGCCCTCAACATTGGTGTTGACAGAATTGAAATATTTAATCTACGCCGTGTGTCCCGCACGACCAACCGCTATGTACCAATCTTTAAGGCTAAGGAACTTGGAGAGTACGGTCCGATTGAGCGTATATTTCCAAATCAGGATAAAGAAGTTATTCAACTTGAAGAAGACCCAATTGACAACCTGCGTGAGGACGTCTACGTTGACATGGATCCTCCAACGGGCTACACGAATAACACATACATCTAATGGATCTTCGGCGTGAACTAAACAGTATTCGCCGCCACTACCGTGAATACACCAGAAACTACGGTGAAACGGTGGTCTGGTTTGAGTACCTGACAAGCACCACCCCAGCCAGTGCAGGGTCTCTGTATGACGACGTCTATGACGAAGGGGTCGCAGGACCAAACGGGCGCAAGTACAAGTCAGGGGTAACTATCCCTGTTTTGATGATTACGGAAACTGAAGACCAGAAGCGAGCCATTCCAGAAGGTCGTCAGCCAGTAGAACTTACCAACTTTGTGGCGTCTATTGAAGACTTTAGAACGGCTGGGGTAACTGACCCATTTGAATATCAAAAGCATTTGAATGATATGTTCTTGTATGACGGTCGTTATTTCAGCCTCGCTACCTACCGTGTCCGTGGTCGTCTACGTGATGACGTTTTGGTAGTCGTTGAAGGTATTGAGGTTTACATTAACCAAGAAATGCCTTTTGACCCAGGTCCAACTGCGATGGGTGTTCAGAACCTACCTTGGCCTACAGCGTTGCCTAGTATTTGATAAACTTAAATCAATCTTGGTGAGCGCCAAGAGGTCACAACGCCTAGAACTTAAGGAGAAGCCAATGCCTGGCTTTGATGCACCTATACCCTCAAGTTCTAATACGTTCATATCTGGAGAGCCTTGGGTTCTCAATAAAATGATGAACACTACGCTTGGATTCCCAAACCTTGTTGCCTCTGCGCTACACGCTGCCGCCCAAGAAGAAGAGGATCGTATACGTCGTACCTATCAAGACTACGGTATTTCTGCTGATGTCTCTGTTACCTACGATGTTAACAACAGTAAATTTATTGTTAAGGCTTCAGGTCCAGATGTGATGGAAGCAGAATACGGTAGTCCAGTATCTACGGCTCGTGCCGTCTTGCGCAAAACCGTAATCCGTGACACGGCATCTATGCAAAAAACTATTGAGAAGACCATTGAAAAAGGACTAAAGATATGAAGACTGGGTTCCTTTTTGCCGAAGATGAAGCCATCAAGAAGTTGTTTACGGGTCTTACTGTTAGCGATGACCGTGACTCCTCCAGACCAGTACAGGTCTTCTTTCGCTATCCAGAGGGTGAGACTGAGCGCTACTACCCATTTATCACAATTGAACTAATTGACGTTATGCATGCTAAAAACCGCCAGCATTCAGAAACCTTCTTGAATACCCACCATGCAGGTCACCCAGACAATATTGATTACTGGCCTAGCACCTCATCGGCTAGTTCCCCAGCAAACGGGGATTTTGATTCATACAAGACTACGGAATTTACGCCGATAGATCTTTTATACCAAGTTTCTACGTTCACAAGAAGTGCCATACATGACCGACAAATCGCATCTCAGATGTTAACCACGGTTATCCCCTTTAGGTACAGTTCAATCAACATTGAGGCAGACGGAACCTCACGTCGTTTGGACCTTTTAGATTGGTCTACAGCAGACCTTCTAGACCCTGAAGCGGGCTACCGCAAGCGTATTTTCCGTAAGGTATACACACTACAGATGACGTCGGAACTCCCAACGTCTGCACTAATCGGCCTCAAGAAAGTAACGTCTGTATCAACTACACTTGAACAGACAAATTAATTATTGAAACCCTGTCACCCTTGATTTAGGAGTAAAAATGGCATACGAACGCCCAGGAGTCTACGTACGTGAGACTCCATTTACCAACAACATTAGCCCACGCACCGCTACAACTGCCGCCGCATTTGTCGGTACCGCAGAGCGTGGACCTGCTGTTCCAACCCTCATTACCTCGTGGAATGATTACAAAGCAAAGTTCGGTGAACTTGCACAAGGCTATGACCTTGGTTTTGCTGTTTACCATTACTTTGCAAACGGTGGTCGTGACTCTTACGTCTCACGTGTAATTGATACTACAGCAGTAGCATCAACAGTTGCGTACACAGGTACAGTAACTGGTGCTTCTGGATCATCAACTTTGTTTACTTTGGCAGCCTCTTCCAAGGGTGCTTGGGGTGATGATGTATCAGTAACTCTTACTTTTGATACAAACACTTTGGTTGATGCCTCATCTGCTCCAAAGGTTCAGTCGTCAACTTTGTTCTCAATGACTGTTTCCCAAGAGCGTGCAGGATCTACCGTTGAAGTAGAACGTTGGCAAGAACTTTCGTTTGATCCTTCAGCAAGTCGTTACTTCAAGCAAGTTCTTGAACTTTATTCCTCGTATGTAAAAGTACAAGGAACTCCTGCAACAATCGGTGCAGGAACGACTATTGCTGTTTCTGGTATCACTGCAGGAACATACTCAACGACACTCTCGTTGGCTAACGGTTCAGATGCAACTAACGCTTCGGCAGTTAGCGCTGACACTGAATGGGCTACCGCAGTAACAAACCTTGACTCAGTGGCTGGTCCATTGTTGATTAACCTTGTTGGTCAAACTTCCAGCACTCGTGTTAACCAAGCATTGTCGTATGCAGCAAATCGTGCAGACGCTTTCGTCATCATTGACTGCCCAATTGACGCCGCAACAAAGGCTGACATGCAGACTGCAATTTCGTCATACAGCAGTAGCAATGGCGGATTTGGTGCTGTGTACTTCCCAGCATTGCAAATGTACGACCCATCAAAGAGTGGTCCAACCGCCATCCGTAACACCTACCCAGGTGGTGCAGTTGCTGGAGCGTACGTACGTTCGGAGAACCTCCGTGGTGTTGCTAAGGCACCTGCTGGTTACTTCTTGGACTTGCAGAACGTATTCGGATTGGTATCAACCGTCTCCGATGCAGATCAAGGTACTTTGTATAACACGAACCATGTTAACTGCATCCGTACGATTGCAGGTGGTGGAACCATCATCAACGGTGCCCGTACGTTGGCTAAGAACCGTCCTGACAAGTACATCACCATCCGTCGCACCCTTGGGTACTTGCGCACGGTTCTTGATGCACAAACTCAGTTTGCTGTTTTTGAACCTAACGACGAACGCTTGTGGGATCGCATCAAAGTCTCATTGTCCAGCACTCTTACTGACTTCTGGGCTAAGGGGAACTTGAAGGGTGCAAACTCAACAAGTGCTTTCTACATCATCTGTGATTCATCAAACAACACCCAAGCAAGTATTGAAGACGGATATGTAAACATTGAGGTTGGTGTCGCATTGCAGTACCCAGCCGAATTCGTAGTAATCAACCTCACACAGTGGGCTGGCAACGGTTCCGCTGGAACCCTCTAATCCAAGGAGTTATTTAAAAATGGTAACAGCAAAAACAATGCGGACCGATCCGCTACGTAACTTTAAGTTCCGTGTGCAGATTATTCCTAAGTCGTCATCAGGCAATATCGCTCAAAAGTTAAGCCAAGTTAGTGAACTTGGTTTTGCTCAGGTCAGCGGTATCTCCGTAACCAACGAAATCATTACCTACCGTGAAGGTGGAATGAACACCCACCCACACAAGATGGTGGCACAGTCTGACTTTGCTCCTGTCTCGTTTGCTCGTGGTGCTTTCAGCGGACAGGATCAACTGTTCCAGTGGCAGAAGTTCCTCCATGCTTGGTTGGGACAAGGTGTTGGCGGTGAGCCTGGTTTGTCAGTTGGCGACCAAGAGTACCGTTGTGACATCCTTGTGAAGGTTTATGACCACCCACACACCGCAAGTGAAATTAACGACCAGAGTGGCAACAGCACCTTGTTTTACCAATATGACGGTAACACCCAAGGAAGTGCGGCTAGACCAATTGTTCCTGGAAACGTTAAGTTTCAATTTAAACTGTTTAATGCATGGCCTGGCGCTTACGCCTTGACCGACCTCAACGCTGGTGACAACGGTATCTTGATTCAATCAATGACCGTACACCACGAAGGTTTCTACATTGACTGGAACGGTACCCAAGACCTCGCAAGCATGTAGTATAACCAGTACCACTATTTAAGGAGTATAAAAAGATGGATGAAAAGCAACAAGCCGATGCGCTAAATGCTGCCCTTGCAGAAGAGATTCCTGAAATTAAAGCACCACCAGCAACTTCTACCGAGTTGTTGCGTGGTGTCTTTAATAAGGAAACAAACTCATGGGAAAGTACAGCGTATGTTCGTGAGTTAAATGGTTTTGACGAAGAGGCACTTGCCGCTTTAGATAATCAAAACGTTGTTTATGCTGAGTACATGTCCGTATTATTGAAGCGGGCTGTTGTATCTATTGGGTCTTTTTCTGTTAAGGATGACCCAACGATCATTGATAATTTGATCATTGGTGATCGTGACCTGTTGTTCCTAAAGATTGTTGAAGTTACTTACGGAGTAAACCGTGAGTACCAAGTGTCTTGTGGATCCTGCAAGGCTATGAACGACATTGTTGTACCAATGAATGAGTTTGAAAACCGTGAGGTGAGCCACGACCCACACATGCCTTTAGAAGCAACCTTGTCAGACGGTACGAAAGTTCGCATGCGGTTGCCTAACGGTTTGGACAGCCAAGTTGTGGCTAAGAAGGCAAAGTCCACCGCAGAACAAAACACGTTGATGTTGGCTCGCTGTGTAGAGTTCCCAGTCATGGCTAACCCTCAGCAATGGGCTAAAGAACTGGGAATGAAAGACCGCAATGAACTGGTCCGTATCTTAATGGAAAGCCAACCTGGCCCTGAGGTAGGGGAGGTGAATGCCCAATGCGCTACGTGTGGTTTAGATCTGAACATCGTGCTTGATTGGGCATCCCTTTTATTCGGTTAATCTGATTCATATATACTGGGAATACGATCTGATCGCCACGGTTTACAAGGGCTTTACGCTCAACGACATACAAAATATGGCAGTACGCCAACGGGAGTACTGGTCCGCAATGGGTAAATGGCGTAACTCTGGAGACTGATGAAACATGCCTGAAGAACGTGGCTTAGGTGATGGTGCTTTAGGTAGAAACGCACGTACTGGTGGAGATGTCTCTAACGTAAATGCCAGTGTAGGAATGCGTCTGGATAGGTCTGTTGCTCGTTTGTGGATGAGCACCTACGACGATTTAACACGTAGGGTTAGAACTCTTCGTCAAGAAATCAGAGCACTAAACACTGAGGCAAGTCGCACAACATCCGCCATAAATGGAATGGGTGGTGGCGCACCATCTTCTGCGTCTACTACCACAGCCTCCGCAACCTCTAATGCGACTGCTACTACTGCACGCTTAGTGCAAGGTACAGGTGGCGCAGGCGGTGGCGGAATTAGTGGTGGTGGCGGATTAGGTGGTGGAGCAACTGGTGGTGCTGGTGGCGGTCTTAGTGGTGCCGCTATGGCTAGTGGTAACCCTTACGCCATGGCGGCTTCAATGGCGGCTAAAAAGATCACTAGTCAAATGGACAGGTTCCAAGAAGCAATGCGAAAAGTGGATGCCCGCATTGATCGTGGTTACGGTCCTGCATTAGAAGCAGACCGACAGAGTGTGATGTTCCAGCAAATGTATGGAATATCCCAACAACAAAACTACAACCAGTTTAGAAAGCCAATTAACAATTACCGACTAGGACCTGGTGGTATTAACCAGATGCTTAGTCTGCAAGCAGGAACTGGTCTTAATGCTCAAATAATGGCTCCAGGTGTGGAAGCGATCCGCACTATGACTGGTTTTGGTTTAAGTACTGGAGACGTCAGCAACATGCTGTCAACTTTGGCTTCTCCAGAAGTAAACAATCGTTTAACAATGACACTTGGTACAGGGTTATATGGTCCTGGTGGTAAACAACGTTCTCCAGTAGAAGTCATTCAAGCAATCGTTCGTGGTGCGGGTCTTACTAATGAAAACGTTGTTAGGGGAGCCTTACAACCAGGTTCTATGACTCGTGCTCGTTTGACGGCAATGGGCGTGCCTCCAGAAATGCAAGACGTTGTCATTCAGTATGCAATGCAAAACATTCAGTACCAGAAAAAGACTGGTGGAAAGAAGGGAATGTATAACCCTTCTGACCGTAAACAGTTGGATGTCATGGGTATTGCAAAGAACTTTGCTACTGAACGAGAAGTAACAGACGTACGTAGGACTCAACGTGACGAGTCTTTCTACAACAAACAGAAAGATAACTACGCATCTTTGGAGCGCAACACCCAAAAGATGGAAGATCTTACACGTGCTCTAGAAGAAACTACTGCCGCTCTTATTGGTGCCCGCATCAGTACCCGAAACAATCCACTAACTAACGCACTTGGTAAAGGTTTTGGGGCGGCTTTTGGACCAATTAAAGATGCTTTAGGTCTTATTGGTGGTGACGCTGTAGAAAGTGGAAAAGGTTCTAAACCTACTAATGGTGCGCAAGGTGGTAGCGGAACACCAAACGTTCCAAGTTCCTTAAACAAAACATTTGGTGATCGTTTGCGTCAGATGATGTCAGAACGCCCAAGCATTACTATTGGTACTGGTTTCCGATCGTCTGCTGACCAACGAACTATGTTCTTGTCACGGTACTCAAAGACTTCTGAAAAGACAGGTGTCTATTGGGATGGGTCGTATTGGAAGAAGCATGCTGGAGTTCCAGATGCGGCTCCTCCAGGAATGTCAATGCACGAACTTGGACTGGCTGTTGACCTTAGGTACCCTACAAAGGCTGACGAAGAATGGTTCATGCGTAATGCTTCACGCTTTGGGTTAAAGACTATTTCAAGCATTGATGAACCATGGCACGTACAGCCAGCCGAACTTCCAAATAGCAGAAGGCAGTATGAAAAAGAAGGAGCAATATGGGGACGTGGTCCTGCTGGAACTATTGCTTTCCCATTTGATGCCACGTTTGAAGGAAGCCCAAATGATTCATACAGCGCTAGTGGTGGTATAACTGTTAACTCTCAAATGAGTATTGCTGACTCTATTGCCTATTCTCGTGTGGCTAATCTTATGCGCCTTGGTGGTGGTGGTATTGGCGGACGAGTTGTCACTTTGCGTACGGGTGCTGCTCGTAATAGTAGTGGTGGTGCACCAAGTAGTGGCACTGGAGCGCCTAGGGCTGGTCTTAAGAGGATGTTCTCTAGTAAATACGGTAAGGAATACTGGATCCCAGATCGTCCATTTACAACCGCAGACTGGGAAGCAATTGCAACAAACGAGTCTGGTGTTAGAGGGGGTAACTGGAAATTCCGTACTAAAGGACCAACCTTTGCAGGTGGTCTTGCTATGCACCGAGATGTTTGGAAAACCTATGGTGGTGAAGAGTTTGCACCTAAAGGCAAGTTTGAACAGATTGCTACAAAAGATCAACAGATTGAAATTGCTAAACGAGCCGCCTTCACTGGTTGGACTAACCCTAAAACAAAACAATATATAGAACCAGCAGGTATTGGTGGTTGGGAAAGTGTCCGTAACAACCTTATTCATTGGCCTAACGCTTCAAAAGAAGGTGACCCTGTTGCTATGCCTAGCCGTGGTCGTGGTCAAACTGTTGTAGTACAAGGTGGCGGTGGAGAAATTACTATTGCTCCAAATATCTACATTCAATCAACTGGTAACAATGTTGCAGATGCTCAACGGGCTGCTCAAGAGATTGCAGATATCATTTCTCGTAAAGTTAAAACGACTGTTCTAAGGGGCATGTAATGGCTGACAACTATCCACAACGCTACCAAAACGATCAGTTCTATAACTTTAGTAATTATGAAAGTGGTGCCAAACCTGGGTATAACGCAGCAGTAGGATCCCGTGATAACCCACAATTCATATGGCCTTCTGATTTTAACAAGAACGCAATTACAGGGGAAACGTTTCAACTAAAACGTGGGTATATGCGTATGTTGGCAGAGAGTTATGGAACTGATGCGGCAATGCAGAATCTGGCTAAACGCCGTTTCCATTTTCAATTCAATCCCGATGTTCTTGTTCGTAGTGTTAGCGCTCGTAACGACGTTCAATTTTGGATGAACCAAGATCCTTCTCAATTTGTAAACCCTATTCCAGGTGACTCTAACTTTGCTTTTACTTTTATATTAAACCGTGAGGCTGAGGTAGCATCAGGAACCTACAGAGAAAACTCAACTGTAAAGAAAAACACAAAGCCTGCAAGTATGCCAGGAACCTTGGTTGACGTTTATGAACCTGTTGTTGGTACACCTCCTGGTCGTGACCGTTCTCAAAAAGTAGGCACTACTACTGGTGAATACGACCCTGCGTCAGTAACAGACATTGGAGTTCTTGCTGACTTAATGGTGTTTGATCAAATCATTGGTCAAGGATTAAACCAAGACTTAGCAACTAAAATGCTAGGTAAAATCAATGATTACACCACAGCATACAACAGCACTTTAACAGGGGCATCAGCAGGGACACAAGACGGACAGGATCAACAAGGTATTGTACTTCACAGTGACTTGAGCAGCATCCTTTCAGGAAGTATTGGTAACTCTGCTTTCTTAATTGCTCAACCAGTGCGTGTTGTGTTCTCTTCTTTGTACATGGTTGAAGGTTTTATCACCAGCACTACGGTTACATTTAATAAATTTAACTTGTCTATGGTGCCTACTCAATGCACAGTAGAAGTCAACATGCAAGCCATGTACATTGGCTTTGCTACTAGGGATACCTTCCTTACAAGAACGTTAAAGGCTTCAGTAGAGGCTGGTAATGATAGTGGTTCACAAAGCCCTGACAAAGAAGAAGTGCTGGCACTACAACCCCTTGCTAATGATTTGATTAACAGAGTTGTTCGCTCCAAGAGTTCTCAAGCGTCTAGATTAAACCCGTTTAGTGATGACTTAGAAAGAAAAGAACTTAAAATATCAGACATTTTAGGAAAAGGGGATACTACTCATTTTGAGGTATCAATAGTTCCTACAAATACATATGACGTCAACAAAGAATATATTGCTCAAGTTGATGCAACCTTAAATTTAATAATTACCTACAAAGGTCGTCAAGGGGGTGGAACTGGTGGGGATTATGAGGTTAATGATATTGTCTACGAAACATCTGCTCAATCACGTGTCACTTTTGATTCTGCTGTACCTTTATTTAACGCTAAACCAACTAGTTTTGAAATAACAAAAAAGAACCCAAGTGCTGATCAAAAATGGGATGAATCACTCAGTGCTGTGTATTTAATTTCTGCAACTATAAACTTTAGTGTTACAGGAACACAGGGTGGTCAAGCAACTTCTAGACAGTATGCATCAGCAAGTTCAAAAATAGGGTTTACCGATTGGATTGACGGTAATTCATTTAGTGTAAAAACACAAGAACCTACAAGGCCAGATAGTCTATGACTCTTAATACATCTTCAAGGTACACAACAAACGTTGATGAATCGTCAACAAACGTCATTGCTATCCGTAGAAAAACAACTTCTGTTAGGTACACTAACTATGTAACCCGTGCAGAAGAATCATTTGAATCTATTGCAACTAGAGTGTTTCGTGATGGTACTCAGTATTGGCGTATTGCTGATTTAAATCCCCATGTTAAATTCCCAGACATGATCCCCACAGGAACCATTATTCGGCTACCCGCATGATTTTCAAGAGTAGTATTCCTAACTCTCCTGATGTGTCAGTCATTCTTAGTGACGTCTCAGTAGACTACGCAACTATTCAATCGTTGAGTGTTGACGTACACGAAAATATGCACGACATGGCAACTATTACCTTTAGTGGGTTTCTAACCAAAGGTATAACCGACTATGTTGGTGTACCTGTTTATATTTCTATTGGGGTTAATGAGAGCCGAGTAATTGAGTTCTATGGCTATGTTTCATACATTGAACCAGTGATGGAAACAAGAAAAGGACTGATTAATAACAGCCCTGTACAAACCGCTGTCCTTACCTGTATGGGCGCTTCTTTTGATATGAGCACGGACAAATACAAAGTGTGGGAAAACGTAACCCTTGCAAACATTGTTGAAAAAATAGCGACTAACTACGGATATTCGTTTGCAGTACCAGATGACCGCTTTGTGTGGAAACGCCTGTTACAAAATCAAAAGTCTGATTGGCAGTTTTTAAAGGATACCTGTAACTCTATTGGGTATTACATGACTACATCGGGTACGCATATACATGTATATGATCCATATAAAGCAATTGCACGCCAACTTCCATATGTAGACTTGTTGACAGTTCGTGGTGCTTATGGAGACTTAAAGTACGCCCCTGGTAGGATCATGGAGTTTAGGGGCTTGTTCGGAGACGTTACTTTAGATGGCGCTATTTCTAAATACAACTACGTAGGTATTGACTCCTCTGGAACCGTTGTTCAAGCCTCTACATCAGATGATGACTTTACCCAGTTAGGTGAATTAGTTGAGCGCCGTTACACCAACGAAGTAGCCACAAACGTTACGTCTATTGAAATGTTAAATAAACTTGCTAAAGCATCTACCAAACAAAACTACCCATATAATGCCACTGCTGTAGTAACTGGGGTTCCAGACCCAGTCCCAGGATCCGTAGTAAAGATTGATAACTACGACTCGTACTTTGATGGCTACTGGCTTGTTAGGGGAGCCAAACATACGGTGACTAGGTCTAACTACCTTACAGAATTAACGCTATCTACAGATTCTAATAATGGGGCATTGCCTACTGTTCAACCTGGGTCGGCTTTTAAGACCCCTCCGCTACCCGTCTTGGTTGACGATACGTGGAAGGCTTCTTTGGAATTTAGTGATATTTATGTTTAGTAACCCTGTACACCGAGCGATTGTTACCTATTCAGATGCCTCTACTGGGGAGATAAAAGTCCGCATACCCGCCTTGTCTGGGGTTCATGACGTTATGTCGCTCTCCAAAATCGGTAGATCAGCGTACAATGGTAGTTGGAAAGTACCAGTAATCGGAGAACAAATAGTAGTCACGGCTGATGACCCTAACCTTAGCAACATCTTTTGGGTTCAAACAAACCCAGTAACGCCTACATCTATAACAGAAGTTGAAGCCGATGTAGCAGGGTTAACTACGGACGTAGCAGGGTTAGAAACTGATTTATCTGCTTTAACTGTTCGTATCAGTGCACTAGAATCATATAGGGACGCATTTCTGCTAGGAATCTTTAGGTAACCATGTCAACATTTAAAACTCCATTTTCTATAGCGTCATCTGGACGAGTTGATCGTGTTATGGACCAAAACTCCATGGCACGCCAGCAGATTATTGACGTCTTGGTAACTTCTAAGTTTGAGCGAACAATGCGTCCTGGTTATGGTGCTGGCGCTAACGACTTGATGTATGAACCAGTAGACGAATTGGTACTTGGTGAATTTAAAACAGACGCATTAGCAGAACTGAATAAAAGAATAAACCTTGCAAGTGTTCTTGATATTCGTGTAACCCCTGCCACCACCCCGTACTTTGCAGATGACATTAGTAGCACTATTGAAATATCTGTCTATTACAGAACAGCCTCACCAGGTGTTCAATCCTTTTCATTTAACATCGCCGCTCCTGGCACTTTCACTGAGGAATCAGCACTATGACAACTTTTGACTATACGAGTAGAGACTTCACATCTATTCAAAACGATCTGTTTGCACGGGCTTCACGGCAACTTCCTGAGTGGACATCACGGGACACTGGTGACTTCGGTGTACTCATGGTTGACTTGTGGGCGTACATGGGGGACATCCTTCATTACTACGTAGATCGTGCGGCTGGTGAATCGTTTTTGAATACTGCTACCCAGCGTGAGAGTGTTCTTGCAATTGCAAACTTGTTAGATTACCTTCCTTCTGGGCGTCGTTCAGCAAAAGTAAATATTCAATTAAATGCTGCACTGACCACTGCTTCAGATACAGACCCTGTGTTCATTCCAAAGTACACACGGTTTAAGGCAACCCCATTAGTTGACACAGCCTCTCCTGTCATCTTTTTGTTAGATACCCCTATTGCTTTTGTAGGAACAAGTTCTGGCGCCAGCGCAAGTATTGTTTCTGACGGCGTTACCTACAACACATACCCAAAGACTCAAGTTATCTCGGTGGCTTTGACTGAAGGTGAACGCTTTACTGAAACCTATACCTCTACTGGATTGATTGGTCAGCGTATTACTTTACGTCAAACTGGTGTAGTCACAGACAGTATTACTGTTACTACAAACGAAGGTGGTGCTGGTTCTACAACAACCTATGCCTATGTTGAACGCATTATTAACGGAACAAACAATGACAAGATCTACGCCGTAGATATAACAGCAGACAACTACAGTGTTGTTACGTTTGGCAATAACGTTAACGGATCAGTTCCTGCTGTTAACTCCACTATCACTATCTCCTACCGCAAGAGCCGTGGTAGTGCAGGAAACGTAGTTGTTGGTGCAGTTAAAGAAATTGAAAGCACTACAGTACCTAGCAAACCATCTTTAGACGGTCTTGTTATTATTCCAAATACCCTTAAGGCTTCTGGTGGTGTTGACATTGAATCTATGTCTTCTCTAAAGCAAAACATTCCTGCATCCTTTAGGTCTCAAGACCGAGCCGTGTCATTGCAGGACTACCGTGACCTTGTGTTGCGTGTTCCAGGTATTGTGCGAGCAACTTCGTATGTAAGTGGGGGCATTGTAAACATTAGAGCGGTGACACAACCCTCTGACTATGGTTCAACAAATACACTAGTACTCACAGCAGACGAAGTAACTGCAATTACGGACTACTTAGCACCACGTGAAATTGCGTTTGTTACCTCATCTGTAGGTGCTTCAGTAAGCCTGTCCCCAGTCAACTTTACAGGAACACTACAAATTAAAGATGGGTATATTCAAGAAGTTGTATACAACAAAGTTGTAGATGCCATTTACGGACTATTTGCTTTTGACAACTTAGACTTTGGTACTACTGTGTCCCTTGGATCTGTATATAGGGCAATACTTGAAATAGACGGTGTTGATTACACCCAAATCACTAGGTTTACTACTACTGGATCTAACGTTATTGATAGTAGTGGTTCTTTTATAGGCGTAGATCCTGGTGATAAATCACTGTTGGTATTAGGTGATTCATCTTCATTTACACTCACACCTAGCGGTGGTATCACCGCATCAGGCGGTTAATCATGGCAAGGAAGTCTTTTAGACTTAGGCGTGCTTCTGGAGTAGGTGACGCAGTAGGCGTTGGTTCATTTGTACGAGGTCTACCAAGTACACAACGACTTCTTGGAGTATCGGCAGCGGACCAAGACGCCGCTCTTAGGTCAACAGGAATCATTACGGTATCTGCTACAGCAGATGCCTCTGTGTTCTCAGCAATCCCTATTGAGTACAACGCAGTAGAACTCGCTTGGGAACTTACAGAACCTTTTGTTGTTTTAGAAGATATTGCAGAAGGGGATTCAGGTCTAATTGGAGTAGCCTTGGTTTATTCAACCACTGGTTATCCTGAAACGGTTGCTGACGGTAAGTTGTTAGTAAACACTGCTATTTATGGGTATGTTCACCAAGAGCAGATTCCAATTATTACAGACATTGGGACAGTTATTAAATCTGAACCTGAGTCAGGCAAGTGGGCTTACTACACACTGTTTGGGTACTACAACACAGACGGTGTAGATGGTTCATACTTTTATGAGCGTCTTGAGTCTTTAGAAGTTCTATTGCCTTTGGATTACGGTTCACGAAATGCTCTTTGGAAACGTGTTCCTCAGTACTACCGAGAAATGGATTCGGATAAGTCATTGCTAGATCCAAGCAATCTAGGCCGTGGGCAACTTGAACGTTTCATAGATGTCTTTGGATTTGAGATTGATAGAACAAGAACTCTGATTGATTCATTGATGGTTCAGTACGACCCAATCTTGGCGGAAGCCGATGCAGTTGAAGAACTTGCAATCATGATGGGACTAGAGTTAAACGTAACGGACATTGGTGTTTCACGTACTCGTGCCTTGCTCCATGACATCGGATATATCCGACGCCAAAAGGGAACAGAGAACGCAACAGTGGCTTACCTTACAGCGGTAAGTGGTGGAGACGTTTCAGTGTTTACTGGTGCCAGCGCCCCGTATTACACCTTTGCAGTTCACTCTCAAAAAGCAAACTTAATTGCTAACCCTCAGTTCGTAGGCTCTTCGTCATGGTCTGTTGCCTCTGAGTACTCGGTGACAACAACCAGCGCCTCTAGTGGTATTACGATTACTGCTGGAGCCACACCTACAAAGGTGGCAGTTCGTTCTACCGTTGCAGTACCTGTGTCAACAGAACATACATATTATATGTCTGGTGAGTTCAGTGGGGCATCTGCCCCTATTGTGTATGGCGCTTTGTGGCACACCGCTAATAACTGGTCTGCTTGGTCATCTGCAACTGCTGCGATTACTGAAATCTCTGCGGGCATTACTGGTAGACGTGTCTATGAAATGAAAGAAGCAGGGTCAACTGCGTCTCTGTACCCCGTACTTGTCCTGACATTAGCGGCTAACCAGTCAATCACCCTTAAGAAATGGATGGTTGAACCAAACAGTTATGGAGACTTCTTTGATGGAGACTCTGTGTTTGGTGGTTATCTCTATCAAGGCTTCTCCCCAGACTTTAAATGGACTGGGACTGCCTATGCTTCGTACTCCATTTATACAGCAAACAGGAAAAAGACACAAGACGCAATTGAACGCTTGCTTCCAAAGATCCTTCCAGTTACACTTCTAGGCACCGAAAGTGGTCAACCTAAGTACGAAGTGTTATTTGATTGGATCCCTGGAAGAACGTTATGACATATATCATTGCAGGTTTAGCCGTATACAAATTAATTCAATTGGCTGATGCCCTTTCTCCAAGAGAAGCCATGCCATGGGTCAAGATTCTACTGACTGTGCTGGTGTCTATTGGTACTGCTTTTGCTATAGGCGTAGAAGAAAACCCTATGAGTAGTGTTGTTGCTGGGTTAAGTATCGCTACACTTGCAGGCGCTACACATTCGTTGCTACGGTTACTGACCTTAACAGGGGATATGGCACACAAAAAATCACTCAAATAAAAGGACAAAAACGATGCTGAAGAAGTATGGGGTTTTAGGAACAGGTAGAACTAGTAAGAACATCATTGAGGATGCCCTTAATGAACTGGGTGTGGACAACGATTTTGTTGTTACCTGTGGTGCCAAACCATCAGAATCAGAGTCACGAGTAATCAATTGGTTGATTGACATGGAAGTTAATTTCATGCTCACCCACAACGGTAAGGCTCCTGCAGAGTTTATTGAGAAGGCTTCAGTTGAGCGACTAGATGCAAACCCAGCAAGAGACATAATTCATTACCTGTCAAAAACTAAGGGAACCCTTTTGCTTCTTTGGGATGACACATTAGTACCTGAGATGGAAGAAATCTGTTTTGATGCCGCTGATGCTGGCGTACCTATTCTTGATTTAACAAATGGATTGGTACCTATTGCGGTAGACATTACGCCTGAAGACAAACCAACCCCAGTTCAAACGCAAGAGGTTGAGATAGAGGCATTTACTCGTGAAGAGATGCTTTCAATGTCTATTGGTGTTCTACGAAAGACAGCCAAATCTCAGGGGATTCAAGCAGGTACAGGTATGACTAAGGAGCAGATTGTTGATGCGATCCTTAGTGACAACCAATTGACAGAACCATCACTTCAAGAACTACGTCAACAAGACGAGGAAGAAGAGATACTTCCACCAATTGATCTAGGTACATTTCATGTTGTAAGTAGCGCTACAAATGACAGAGCGATTACCAGTTCTTACAACACATGCATGCTTACGGCAACGTTCCCTAGCGGAGTGATTATGAGCCGTCCTGCAAATGTGGAAGAAGTCAAACAGTTGTTTGGCTTCGGTGCAACTATTTAGTTGACGCCTTTAACTGCCAACGCCACTTTTCATGCATGTCAATGCGCTCGGCAAGGAAGTTAGCAATACCTTGCTCGTCAGCGTCATTGGCATCATGAAAGGCTTTGACAAGAGTTTTAAGAACCCCATCATTAACCTTCAATAAGGCTTTAGCCATTGCCTGTGGTTCAGGCTTAACTTCTTTGGCTTCTACTGTACGTAGTTCTGTGAACTTACTCAATGTAAACGGAGCGTATTCGTCCATCTTTCGGATGTTCTCTGCCAATGGATCAATACTGCTGTACACATCTTCGTAGATTTCTGCAAACAACGAGTGGTACTGACTAAAGTCTTGACCCTCTACGTTCCAGTGATAACCGTGTGCCACGAAGTACATCGTGACTGAGTCAGCCAAAGTAACCTTAAGGGAATCAGTTAGAGCGCTCACCACTTCACCTTGTCAGCCCAATAAGCGGCAGACATCTTGCCTTTTGCAATGTTCTTGGCATGGCGTGCTTTAAATGATTCATTACGTGCAGAACCATCAGGGGAACCTTTAACACCCTGTTGTCCAAAGCGGATGGTCTTAACTTGCTCTCCGACTTTAGCCACAACGATATGTGACTTAGTTGGATGGTCTGGTGTTGCCTTTGGTTTGTTGTAACCAGATACACCAGCACGAGCCAGACGTGGATCTTTCTTACTCTCAGCCATTACTTTTTGCCTTTCTTACTGACAGCCATGTTGTCAACAAGGTTTGGATACGGACGCCCTGCGGCTTTTGCACGAGCCTTTGCTTCTGACTTTTGTTCAGGAGTCAGTTTGTCTGACTTCTTTTTAGGGTTGGGTTTATCCCATACTTCTTTTTTAGATGCCATTACTTTTCTTTCTTGTGAGGATGTTTAGCGTGCCACCCCTTGGTGACCTTGACACCTTCTTTGACAGTCTTGGCTCCAGCCACTTTTGTCAAATTAATCTTGTCATTCTTTCCTTTGGTCTTACCAAGATGGTCAGCAATGATTTCCCCATCTTTTTTATAAATGCGATGAGGTGCACCACCAGCCTTAAGTGTTGCTGGTGCTTCTTTTTTCTTAGATGCCATCAAATAAGTTTAGCGGTTGGGAGGAGGACCGTTAACACGGGTGGGGGAGAAAGGAGGGAAAGCCCCCACTCTGTCGTCCTGAGGAGGTCGCCCTCCTCCCAACACTTAAACACTTTAGCACCCGATCAGGTAAGTGCTAAAAGCGCTGGCGAGAGTGTAGCATGGCGACCCTAGATAACAACCTGAGGAGCAGTATGGCAAGAAACAACAAGTTGAGCGGACCCTTTTTACCCGTACCGAGATGGGTGCTTCCGTACATCGCTACGGATTACATTTCGCATGCGGTACTAAATCACATGCTCCAGTACCTGCACCCAGATACCCAAGAACTGACGACCTCATACCAGCACATTGCTGACCAGTTGGGTTGTGACCGCCGAACCGTAATACGGTCAATGAAGCGACTGGAGGAAATTGGTTTAATCGTTAAGCAACACCGTGTGACTCGCAACAACAAGAACCTGACGAACCGTTACTACGTCAACTTTAACAACCCACTAGTGTCACACGAGTCACCCCTAGTAGTGTCTGTGGAGACACTAGGTAGTGTCACGGGGGACACCACTAGTAGTGTCACGGGAGACACCCAATCAAGAGTATCTATCAAGAGTAAGAAAATCAAGAAGGGGAAAAATTCAACAAATGTGGATCAGAGGTTGATGGATGAAAAATCAATCTGACGACTGGGGAGTCGGCTTAGGCGAAGACACCGACAAAAAAGAACCTGCTCCAAAACAGATGCGCCCAGACTCCCGAGGGTCTCTCCTGCAATTCTTTCGTGACAGCCTCCCTGCCGAGACCACGTTAAGAATCACCGCCCCAATTAATGGCCCCGCCATGATGAAAGGGTTTAAGAGACTAACCGAGAATGGCTTTACAAACGATCAGATTCGTGAGATGATCAAAGACTTCGTAAAGGACATAACACGCAGACCATTGCCAGTAGAGGTGGCACCATGGAGAGCGTTCCTTGCGAATTTAGATAAGTACGCAAAACAGCAAAGGACAAATAATGATGTTGAACCAACCACCACCTCCATTGACCCCCGTCTCATCGGAGAATAAAAAACTATTGGCGGTTCGTTGTTTAGGTTGCGGTACATATTTCATGCGACCAGAAGATTACGTAATGCATTTCTCAGACAAGGGTTGTATCATGCATAACCCCGTATCTAAGAAACGAGCAGTAATATCCCATGACTGAATGGAAGAGTAATAAGTACTGGCGCAACCGACCAGTTGAAGAACGAGTACGCAACCTTCGTGTACCACCTCGCTACAAGAACTGCACATTTGAAAACTATGACGAGGAGCAAGGTTCTCCAGCATTCCAAAGTGCTGTAGAGAAGTGGGCGTCAAATATTGACAAGCGCATGGAAGATGGAATGGGTTTGTACATCTACGGCAAAACTGGTCTCGGTAAAACACACATGGCAGTTTCTGCTTTGAACAAAATCATTTCAACACAAGCATTAAGCGGTTTGTTTTTGTCATACGACATCTTCACTGAGATGGTGCATGACTCACGAAACAACGATGGAGAACTTCCTGAGATGTATGGTGATCCAAACTTACTTAAGTACATGCGCCGTGTTTATGACATTGTCGTAATTGACAACCTGAACGCTGACCGTCTTACTGAGTACATGGCAAAGACCGTGTCAAACATGATTGAGTCTCGTTACGAAATGCAGTTGCCAACAATCTTTACAACTGAGATCATTCCCGACAAACTCCCAGCGATCTACAGTCCACGTGTTCACTCCATCATCAAGCAATCATGCTTCATGGTTGGTGTGACTGGTGAAGACTACAGGACGAGGGACTAATGCTCGGTAATGATATTCAGTCTTACGATTACATTGGCTTTGGAGTTGTGTTTGAGGATCTACTAGCCACTCCACCATCTGGTATCAAATCAATTGGTAAGTCGTTGTATCAAGCACGCAACAATTGGGATCGTGTTATTGAATTGTGGAAACCAAATGACATGCCATTGAAAGCGCTTTATGATACGACCAACCGTCTAGGTATCGGAGCAGAAGTGTTTACGTTTTTACATCCTGATGCGGTACCTGCGATTGAACAGTTCTTATTTCGCAAAGATATTTCTGTTCCTGTGATTTATTACAAAGCAGTAGAAGATTTGGAATATGACTTGCGATTCAAGCGAGCAATCCGTACAATCTTCGTCCCGCACAAAGAACAGGCATCAGTGCTTGGAATGCGTGCAACAGTTACACCTCCTACTAGCGCTTGGGTTCTTTAATGGCATCAACAGAACATCTCTTAATCAGCAAGGTAATTCAAACCGCTGACCTCACTGAGGTGATTGATGCGGGTATCCGACCAGAGCACTTCAGTGGAGAATGGTCTGATATTTGGCTGTGGGTTCTTAACTACTGGCGTGAATACAGCACTATTCCAACGGCTCGTGCATTCAAACAAGAGTACGCAGATGTCCGCTTGCTTAATGCCGAGAATGAACCATTCCAGGCGCTCATTGATGAGATCTATATTGCTTACAAGCAACAGCACTTGGTGCAAGCAATTACTTCAGCGTTACCAGCGCTTAACAACAACGAGACAGAAGAAGCATTCAACAAACTGTCAGAAGGTTTACAAAAAGCATCAGTAGAGGTTGCACGTCTCCGAGACGTAGACCTCACGCAATCGTGGGAAGGACGGTTAGCAAAGTATGAAGAAATGCGTAACACCCCGAACGGTCTTCGTGGCATTCCGACAGGCTTCTTGGGTCTTGATCGGATCACTGCTGGTCTTCGGCCTCAGCAATTGGTTACATTCGTTGGTGAAGCGAAAAAAGGTAAATCATTAATGACCTTGATCATGGCTGATGCGGCTCACAACCACGGCATCACGCCAATGTATGTTTCATTTGAAATGAGTATTGAAGAGCAAGCGGCTCGTTATGACGCCATCATTTCAGGTATCCCACATACACGAATCATCCGAGGTGACTTGACTGCTAGTGACATGGAAAAGTTGAGTAAAGCGCTGAGTCTTCGTAAGAACATGCAACCTTTTGTTATGACTGAAGACGCACACTCATTAACAACTGTGAGCGCACTCGCTGGAAAGGTGCAACAACACCGACCACGACTGCTCATCGTTGACGGTGTGTACTTGATGGATGATGAGAACGGAGAACCAA
>JACCDU010196939.1_pt1 | contig 31544 bp, 26 predicted proteins | sample 7446081 | NCBI WGS metagenome assembly JACCDU01 (sample SAMN15323447, study PRJNA562643) | freshwater metagenome | isolation source: river surface water | place: USA:Blue River Watershed | collected 2017-08-17
ACTACTTTCTATCCCTACGGAGCATCTTGACTACACAAATTGCAGTAAATGACATTGGATCAGCAGAAGATTTTCTAGCCGCAATCGAAGGCACAATCAGAAATTTCAGCGACGGAGATTTAGTCGTCGGTACAGTCGTTCAAATTGATCGCGAAGAAGTACTCCTTGACGTCGGTTACAAGACAGAAGGTGTTATTCCGTCACGCGAACTATCAATCCGCCATGATGCAGATCCAAATGACATCGTCAAAGTTGGCGATAAGGTCGAAGCTCTTGTTCTTCAGAAGGAAGATAAAGAAGGTCGCCTAATTCTCTCCAAGAAGCGTGCGCAGTACGAGCGCGCATGGGGCGAAATTGAAGGCAAGAAGGAACGCGACGAAGTTGTCGTTGGAACAGTTATTGAAGTTGTTAAGGGTGGACTCATTGTCGACATCGGACTCCGCGGCTTCTTGCCAGCATCCCTTGTTGAGATGCGTCGCGTTCGCGACCTCACCCCTTACATCGGTAAGCAGGTTGAAGCTCGCATTATCGAACTCGATAAGAATCGCAACAACGTAGTTCTTTCACGTCGTGCGTTCCTTGAGCAGACACAGTCACAGTCACGCACTGAATTCTTGAACCAGCTCCAAAAAGGCCAGGTTCGCACGGGTGTTGTTTCATCTATCGTTAACTTCGGTGCATTCGTTGACCTTGGTGGCGTAGATGGCCTCGTTCACGTCTCTGAGCTTTCATGGAAGCACATCGATCACCCAGGTGAAGTTGTTGAAGTTGGCGACGAAGTAACCGTTGAGGTTCTTGAAGTTGATTTCGAGCGCGAGCGTGTGTCGCTCTCACTTAAGGCAACACAGGAAGATCCATGGCAGGCGTTTGCTCGCACCCACACAATTAATACTGTGGTTCCAGGTGTGGTCACCAAGCTTGTTCCATTCGGAGCTTTCATCCGTGTTCACGAAGGCATTGAAGGACTTGTTCACATTTCAGAGTTGGCTGAACGCCACGTTGAAATTCCAGAGCAGGTTGTCTCTGTTGGAGATGAACTATTCGTAAAGATTATCGATATCGACCTAGAGCGTCGTCGTATCTCACTCTCATTGAAGCAAGCAAATGAAGGTCATGAAGTTGAAATCGAAGCATTCGATCCAACTCAATATGGAATGTCTGCTCGCTACGATGCAGAAGGAAACTTCATCTATCCAGAAGGTTTCGATCCTGATACTCAGGAATGGAAGCCGGGATATGACTCACAGCGCGAAGAGTGGGAGCGTCAATACGCTGTTGCTCAAGAGCGCTTCCTTGCTCATAAGAAGCAGAAGTCAGAGGCGAAGGCTGCTGAAGAAGCCGCTGTTGTAGCCGAATAATTCAATAAGAAAATCCGGCTGGGCCGCGAGCTGCTCCTTAACCTCGCGTTGCTCAGCCGGATTTTCTTTCTCCAAATTTTGGCAACAGCAGATTCTTCCGAGATAGGGTGAGTACATGTTGGTAGTGGGACTCACTGGTGGAATCGGTGCAGGAAAGTCGACGGTAGCCCAATTCTTCGCTGAACTTGGAGCTCTCGTTATCGATGCCGATCAGTTGGCGCGTATGGCGATAGAGCGTGGAAGCGATGGTTTTGCAGATGTCATGCTCCGCTTTGGGGATGAGGTCATCGTTAACGGTGATATCGATCGTAAGAAGCTCGCTGAGATTGTCTTTTCAGATCCACAAGCCCGTAAAGATTTAGAGGCAATCATCCACCCACGCGTGCAGGCTCTCTTCGCAGAAGCTGTTGCAGATCTCGATATTGATGACATCTTGATTTATGAAATTCCACTCTTGGTAGAAACAGGAGCTGCTGCCAAGTTTGACTACATCATTACCGTTGAATCAGATATCGAACTTCGTAAGGCTCGACTACTCAAAAAGGGTCTCTATATCTCGCAGATTGAAAAGCGGATGGCCTCGCAGGTAACTCCTGAGGCGCGTGAAGCAATTGCCGATAAAGTCATTCGAAATGATGGGGATGAGGATTCACTCCTGCGCCAGGTCGAGAATCTTTGGGAGGGCGTTCTCCAGCCTCTCTCTTTAGGATAAGCAGGTGCGCCCCGTAACCGACCTGCAGCGAAAAGTTGCTCCCTTTGAGGTTATCAGCGACTACGTACCTGCTGGAGATCAGCCCGCTGCAATTGAAGAGATTGCACGGCGTATTAACGCTGGTGTTCAAAATGTTGTTCTCCTGGGTGCTACCGGAACTGGAAAGTCAGCCACGACGGCGTGGCTCATCGAACGGTTACAACGCCCAACGCTAGTTCTAGCTCCCAATAAGACTTTGGCAGCGCAATTAGCAAATGAATTTCGCGAATTGTTACCAAACAATGCTGTTGAGTACTTCGTCTCGTACTACGACTATTACCAACCGGAAGCTTACGTTCCTCAGACAGATACCTTTATCGAAAAGGATTCCAGCGTTAATGATGAGGTTGAGCGGCTGCGCCACTCGGCAACCAACTCGCTACTGACTAGACGAGATGTCATAGTCGTTGCAACAGTTTCATGTATCTATGGTCTTGGCACGCCACAGGAATATATAGACCGAATGATTCGTCTTAAAGTAGGGGATGAAATAGAACGAAATGCGCTACTACGCAAGTTTGTGGATGTGCAATACAAGAGAAACGATATGGCCTTCGAGCGTGGCACATTCAGGGTGCGCGGAGATACCGTTGAAATCATTCCTATGTATGAAGAGCTAGCGGTCCGTATTGAGATGTTTGGTGATGAGATAGAAAAGATTATGACTCTCAATCCGCTGACAGGTGAAATTGTTAACGATGAAACCGAAATCTATATATTCCCAGCTACTCACTATGCCGCAGGTCCTGAAACAATGAAGCGCGCCATGAGCGACATCCAGGATGAACTGCAAGTGCAGCTCAACTTGTTTACAAAACAGGGCAAGTTACTCGAAGAACAACGTTTGCGTATGCGTACAACTTTTGATCTTGAGATGATGGAGCAACTTGGTTTCTGTTCTGGAATTGAGAATTATTCGCGACACCTCGATGGCCGTGAACCAGGTTCGCCTCCTAACTGTCTCTTAGATTATTTCCCTGAAGATTTCTTAGTGGTTATCGACGAAAGCCATGTGACAGTTCCACAGATAGGTGCCATGTACGAAGGCGATGCAGCCCGTAAACGAACCCTTGTTGAACATGGATTTCGTCTTCCAAGCGCCCTTGATAACAGACCTTTGAAGTGGCCAGAATTTCTCGAGCGCACAGGGCAGAAGGTTTACCTCTCTGCAACCCCCGGAAAGTATGAGATGGCTAAGGTCGATGGTGATGTCGTCGAGCAGGTTATTCGCCCAACCGGTTTGGTAGACCCACAAATAATCGTTAAGCCCATCAAGGGTCAGATTGATGATCTGCTCCACGAGATAAATATCAGAGCGGCAAAGAACGAGAGAGTACTTGTTACAACGCTCACTAAGAAGATGTCAGAAGATCTTACGGATTATCTGCAAGAAAAGGGAGTGCGAGTCCGTTATCTGCACTCTGAGGTCGACACTTTGCGCCGCGTTGAGCTTTTACGGGAATTACGGAGTGGAGAATACGACGTCCTTATCGGGATCAACCTTTTGCGAGAGGGACTTGATTTGCCTGAGGTATCCCTCGTTTCTATCTTGGATGCTGATAAAGAGGGCTTCCTTCGCTCTGCCACATCTCTTATTCAAACAATCGGTCGCGCAGCCCGTAACGTTTCTGGTGAAGTTCATATGTATGCTGACAACATCACAGCATCTATGGCTAAGGCGATTGATGAAACAAATCGTAGACGTGCAAAGCAGGTCGCCTACAACTTAGAACGTGGGGTAGACCCACAGCCCTTGCGTAAGAAGATCTCCGATATCACTGATCTCATCGCCCAAGAGAGCGACGATACCGACGACATCATGGCCTCAACAAAGGGTAAGAAATCTTCTGCAATCCTGCCATTCTCATCAAAGCCAACAGATTCAATGCCGCGCCAAGAATTGATTGCGTTGATAGGCTCACTCACCGAGCAGATGCGTAGCGCTGCAGATGAACTAGCCTTCGAATTGGCAGCCCGTCTGCGCGATGAACTTCGTGAACTTAAGCGCGAACTTCGAGGAATGGATGAGGCAGGTACATGAGTATCGATAAGTTAGTTGTTCGTGGAGCCCGCGAACATAACCTCAAGGATGTCTCCCTTGAACTTCCGCGTGAAGCGCTCATTGTCTTTACCGGGCTATCAGGTTCAGGTAAATCAAGTTTGGCCTTCGACACAATCTTCGCAGAAGGCCAGCGCCGCTACGTTGAATCTTTATCAGCCTACGCCCGTCAATTTTTGGGACAGATGGATAAGCCAGATGTGGATTTTATTGAAGGCCTATCACCGGCAGTCTCTATTGATCAGAAATCTACCAATCGCAATCCTCGGTCAACTGTTGGAACTATCACTGAGGTCTATGACTACTTCCGCCTCCTCTTCGCCCGCGCTGGCCGGCCACACTGTCCACAATGCGGCAAAGCGGTTTCTCGCCAGAGTCCACAGCAAATTGTTGATCAAATTCTCACAATGCCGGCTACTACGAAGTTTCAAGTATTGGCTCCAGTAATTCGTGAACGTAAGGGCGAATTCGTCGATCTCTTTGCAGAACTTGTCACGCAGGGCTATTCGCGTGCACGAGTTGATGGCGAAACCATTCAACTTACCGAACCGCCAAAGCTAAAGAAGCAAGAGAAGCACACCATTGAAGTGGTTATCGATCGCTTGACTGCAAAGGCAGAGAGTAAATCTCGTTTAACTGATTCAATTGAGACAGCGCTCAAGTTAGGAAATGGACTAGTAATTCTAGATTTTGTCGATGCTAAAGCGGGAGAAAAAGAGCATACCTATAGCGAGCATATGGCTTGCCATGACTGCAATCTCTCTTTTGAAGAGCTAGAGCCGCGTTCGTTCTCATTTAACTCGCCCTTTGGCGCATGCCCTGAGTGCACAGGTATTGGAACGCGACTAGAAGTTGATGAAGAGCTCATTATTCCTGATGATGCCATCTCCATTAATGAAGGAGCGATTGCTCCTTGGGCAGGAGGGCAATCCTCCGAATACTTCCTGCGACTTCTTGAGGCTCTCGCTAAAGAGTTGAAGTTTTCACTCGATAATCCTTGGAAGAAACTTTCGGTAAAAGCTAAAGAGGCAATCCTCAATGGCTTCGACTACGAAGTACACGTTAAGTACAAGAATCGCTATGGTCGCGTACGCAATTACTCCACAGGATTTGAAGGCGTCATCCCATTCATTCATCGCCGACATAGCGAAACAGATAGCGATTACAGCCGCGATAAGTACGAGGCGTATATGCGCCAGACTCCATGCCCTGCATGTAAAGGTGCGCGCTTAAAGCCAGAGGTTCTCTCTGTAACGCTTGGCGGAAAGAGCATCGCTGAAGTTTGTGCGCTCTCCATAGATGACTGCGCTGCTTTCCTTAAAGAGGTAAAGCTCAATAAGCGTGAAGCACAAATTGCCCAACGAGTAATGAAAGAGGTCCATGCGCGCCTCGGCTTCCTACTTGATGTGGGTCTTGATTACCTTTCTCTCGATCGTCCAGCTGCAACGCTCTCTGGCGGAGAAGCCCAGCGCATTCGCTTAGCAACCCAGATTGGCTCTGGACTTGTTGGAGTTCTCTACGTTTTGGATGAACCATCAATTGGACTTCACCAACGTGATAACCGACGTCTGATCGATACCCTCACTCGACTGCGCGACCTCGGCAACACCTTGATTGTGGTCGAACACGATGAAGAGACTATTCGAACCGCCGATTGGATAGTTGATATCGGGCCGGGCGCTGGCGAACATGGTGGTCGCGTTGTCGTCTCTGGTTCCTATGAAGAGCTCATCGCATCAGAAGAATCAATTACTGGCGCATATCTCTCGGGCCGCAAAGCAATCGATATTCCGAAGGCGCGGCGTCCTGTTGATCCAAAACGTCGATTAGTTATTAAGGGCGCTAAAGAGAATAACTTGAAGGATATTGAAGTCTCTATTCCATTGGGGCTTTTCGTATCAGTTACTGGCGTATCAGGATCAGGTAAGTCAACGTTGGTAAATGACATTCTCTATACAACTCTTGCCAACAAACTCAATGGGGCTCGTCTTGTGCCGGGACGCCATCGCACCGTTACTGGCATCGATCAGCTCGATAAGGTTGTGCACGTTGATCAATCACCAATTGGTCGCACACCGCGTTCTAATCCTGCAACATATACCGGAGTCTTCGACAAGGTCCGCGCGCTCTTTGCTGAAACTACCGAAGCTAAGGTGCGCGGTTATCAGCAAGGCCGTTTCTCCTTTAACGTTAAAGGTGGTCGCTGCGAGAACTGTTCAGGCGATGGAACCATCACAATCGAGATGAACTTCCTTCCCGATGTATATGTCCCCTGCGAGGTCTGCCATGGAGCTCGCTACAACCGCGAGACCCTGGAAGTTCATTACAAGGGCAAGACGATCGCTGAAGTCCTTGATATGCCAATCGAGATAGCGCACACATTCTTCGAATCCGTACCAACGATTGCTCGATATCTCAAGACGCTCTGTGATGTAGGGCTGGGATATGTGCGTCTTGGTCAATCAGCACCGACACTTTCAGGAGGAGAAGCGCAACGTGTAAAGCTGGCAACAGAACTCCAACGGCGCTCAACAGGTCGCACTATCTATGTTCTTGATGAGCCAACCACAGGACTTCACTTCGAGGATGTCAGTAAGTTGCTGGGAGTTCTCAAACGCCTGGTTGAATCAGGAAATACTGTCATCGTCATCGAACACAATCTTGACGTCATTAAATCTTCTGATTGGGTCATTGATATGGGTCCAGAAGGAGGATTCCGGGGTGGCACAGTAATTGCTGAAGGAACGCCTGAAGAAGTTGCAAAGGTAAAAGGAAGTTATACCGGAGAATTTTTGGCGCAGATGCTTGCTACTAACCGACAGGTTCCAGCCCGAAAGACCGCAAAGCAGAAGTAGCCATGGCGCAACCTGCGAGTTATCGCCCCAAGGAGATTCCTGAAGAGCCAGGTGTATATCGCTTCTTTAACGCTGAAGACAAAGTCATCTATGTCGGAAAGGCGAAGAACCTAAAGAATCGTTTAACTACATATTTTGGATCCAACCTGGCGCAGAAGACTTACCGAATGGTCCACGAAGCAGTTCGAGTGGATTGGACCATTGTTGCAACAGAGCTTGAAGCTTTGGCTCTTGAATTTAGCTGGATCAAGCAGTTTCATCCAACGTATAACGTGCAATTTAAGGATGATAAATCGTATCCCTATTTAGCGATATCAATGAACGATGAATTTCCGCGCATTTTTATTACTCGCAAGGAGAAGCGTCCTGGGCTTAAATATTTTGGCCCCTATACAAATGCTTGGGCGCTTCGGAATACCTATGAAGTTCTGCTCAAGGTTTATCCGGTTCGTTCATGTAGCGCTGGCAACTTTCAGAGAGCGCAACGCACCAAACGTCAGTGTCTTTTGGGGGATATTGGTAAATGTGCTGCTCCTTGTGTCGGTTGGGTCAGCCCAGAAGAGCACAAAGAGATTGCCCACAAGCTAGATGCTTTTATGGAAAAGGGAATGGAGAATTTACTGCCTACGCTGCGCAGCGAAATGGAGCAGGCATCAGAGCGTGAAGAGTTTGAGCGAGCCGCACGTCTGCGTGATCAAATTGAATCTTTTGAAAAGGCGCAACGTTCTACTCAAGGAAATCTCTCTGATGATTTAGACGGGGACTTCATCTCCATTCATGAAGAAGGGTTGCACGCTGCCGGTTCTATTTTTGTTGTAAGACGTGGTTCGATTAAGGGATCACGTTCTTGGATAGTTGATCAAGAGCGGGCGCTAGAAGGCGATGACCAGGTGGCTTCACTCTTCTTCTCAATCTATAGCCAGAGCGCACCAACAGATATTCCCTCAGAGATTTATCTCAATCAAGCACCACTTGATCAGAGCGCTCTGGAAGAGTGGCTCACCCAATTACGGGGAGCGAAGGTTTCTATCAGAATTCCGCAGCGTGGCGAGAAGGTAGAACTACTCCAAACTGTCGAACGAAATGCGCACTACGCACTGGTTCAATACTTAAGTAAACGTGCCACTGATGCTGCTGTGTCAGGAAAGGCTCTGCTAGAGCTGGAAGAAGAGCTCCAACTGGCGCGCACTCCTTTGCGTATCGAGTGTTATGACATCTCAAATATCTCAGGTACAACGGTCGTTGCATCGATGGTGGTATTTGAAGATGGTTTGGCGAAGAAGAGCGAGTACCGCAGATTCATCATCGACACAGACACGGCACAAGATGACACCCGCGCGATGCATCAAGTAATTACTCGCCGTATGAAGCGTTTACTTGCTGATCGTCAGGTCAATCCAAGTGAGATTGCGGAAACTGGTGGCAAAATCAGTAAATTTGCCTACCCACCACAACTCATTGTTGTAGACGGTGGGGCGCCCCAAGTTGCAGCAGCACAGAGAGCACTTGATGAGCTCGGTATCACCGATGTTGCACTCTGCGGACTTGCAAAGCGCCTTGAAGAAGTCTGGATGCCAGGGGATAAGGACCCATTGATTCTCCCGCGCACAAGTGAGGGAATGTACCTTCTGCAGCGTATTCGTGACGAGGCTCATCGTTTTGCAATCACCTTCCATCGCTCCCGCAGATCCAAGGTGATGCTTGAGTCGCTTCTGGATGACATCCCACAACTTGGAGAATCACGGAGAAGCGCACTCATGGCTCGCTTTGGCTCTGTGACGGCGATGCGTAAAGCATCCCGTGATGAACTCGCTGCTACTCCAGGAATTGGTGCAACCATCGCAGGAATTATCTTTGAATATCTACAGTCACTCTCAACCGCTACAGAGATGAAGGTAGATATGGCCACAGGCGAGATACTTGACACCTAAGGCAGAATGAGAGCCATGGCCACTAAAGAACTTTTGATTCTTACGGGAATGTCTGGCGCTGGTCGATCGACCGTTGCGCATGCTCTCGAAGATCTAGGTTGGTATGTGGTCGACAACTTGCCACCTGCTCTACTTCCAGCTCTTGCTGAACAAACTCTTGAAACTCATGCAGCTATGGCGGTTGTTGTAGATGTTCGTGGCGGAAAATTCTTCGATGAACTTAACAATTCACTAGCGAAGCTAAAGTCAGCCTCGGTTCCTTATCGCTTGCTCTTCTTGGATGCATCTGATCAAGCGCTAGTCCAGCGCTTTGAATCAACTCGCCGACCCCATCCGTTGCAGGCCAAGGATCGCATCGTCGATGGTATAGAGCGTGAGCGAGCGAAGTTAGAAGAGATTCGCGCCCAGGCTGATGTTGTCATTGACTCCTCTAACCTCAATGTTCATCAGTTAGAAAAGCGCACCTCCGAAATCTTTGCCGCTGGTATGTTGGCATCCCTTCGCATTAACGTGCTCTCCTTTGGATACAAGTACGGAATCCCAGTGGACGCAGATTTAGTCCTTGATTGCCGCTTCATTCCCAACCCTCACTGGATTCCCGAACTACGACCACTCAATGGGCTAGATGCTCCAGTGTCGGCCAAGGTGTTGGGCAGTGAAGGAGTTGCTGACTTCGTGAAGAGTTATGTTGGTGTTGTGCAGCAGATGATTCCTGGCTATATGCGTGAAGGGAAAAAATACGTCACCATTGCCATTGGTTGCACAGGTGGCAAGCATCGATCTGTCGCTATTGCTGAAGAAATTGCGAAGCAATTGTCCTCCACATCAGCTGACCTCGAAATTTCGGCTCATGCAACGCATCGAGATGTAGGACGCGAATAAGTTGAGTAAGAAAGTTGTCGCACTCGGTGGGGGACATGGGCTAGCTGCAACCTTGACTGCACTTCGTAGCCTTACTTCAGATATCACAGCCATTGTGACCGTCGCTGATAATGGTGGCTCTAGTGGTCGCCTGCGAGAAGAGTTTCCAATACTTCCGCCAGGTGATTTACGTATGGCACTTGCGGCTCTTTGTAGCGATGATGAATGGGGTCGCAGTTGGGCGCAGATAATGCAGTATCGCTTCACAAGTGAGGGACCGCTCAATGGCCATGCAGTTGGTAACCTCCTGTTAGCAGCGCTTTGGGATCGCGATGAAGACACTGTTGCAGGGCTCGATCGAGTCGGCGCTCTTCTCAAAGTGGTTGGCAGAGTTTTGCCGATGGCAGCTCAACCGCTCGATATTGAGGCAACATTCGAGAATTCAATCGGTACTCAGATTGTGCGAGGACAAGCAGAGGTTGCCACCACAAAAGGAAAGTTAAAGACTCTACGAATAATCCCAGAAGTACCTGCTGCGCAACCAGAAGCGTTAGCTGCTATTAAAGATGCCGAGTGGATCACAATGGGTCCAGGCTCATGGTTTTCTAGCGTCATCCCACATTTATTGGTGCCATCCTTAAGAGATGCTCTCATCGAGACTGAGGCGAAGAAAATCCTGCTTTTAAATCTAGACTCTGCTGATAAATCCGCGGGTGAATACGCCGGTTACTCACCACTTGAGCATCTTCAGATTTTGCAGCGTTACGCGCCTGGGCTTCATTTTGATTTGCTAATCCTTGATAGCTCGGCAGAGGGAGCATCTGAGCTACATTCGTATCTTTCAACCATAGGTTCAGAGTTATTGGTAGCCGATCTACGCAGTTCTGGCGCTCCTCTGCATCATGATGTAAAAAAATTGGGACAACTTTTTGCGCACATTGCCACTGAAAAACTGGTTGGATAACCCCCATGGCAATGACAGCAGCAGTTAAGGATGAGCTCAGTCGTCTTGCAGTTACCAAACCTTGTTGTCGAAAAGCTGAAGTCTCGTCCTTGCTTCGCTTTGCAGGCGGGCTTCATATCGCCGCGGGCAAAGTTCTCATCGAAGTTGAATTAGACACTTCACAGAGCGCCCGCCGCCTCAAGAAAGATATCGCTGATATCTATGGGCATGACTCAGATTTAGCAGTTCTTTCATCAAGTGGACTCCGTAAAGGTTCACGCTACGTAGTTCGCGTAGTTGAAGCAGGAGATGCTCTGGCTCGTCAGACGGGTCTGATCGATGCCAATGGTCGACCGGTTCGTGGACTTCCACCGCAAGTAGTTGCTGCAAATGTCTGCGATGCAGAAGCTGCATGGCGTGGCGCGTTTATTGCGCATGGATCACTCACGGAACCGGGAAGATCTTCATCTCTTGAAATCACGTGTCCTGGTCCTGAAGCAGCGCTTGCTCTCGTAGGAGCAGCCCGCCGCCTCAACATCGTCGCTAAAGCGCGCGAGGTTCGTGGAGTAGATCGCGTCGTTATCCGAGATGGAGATGCAATCGGAGTTCTTCTCACTCGCCTGGGTGCACATGAAAGTGTCCTTGCATGGGAAGAGCGACGCATGCGTCGCGAAGTTCGCGCCACTGCAAATCGGCTTGCAAACTTTGATGATGCAAACTTGCGCAGATCAGCGCGCGCGGCAGTAGCAGCGGCTGCGCGAGTACAGCGCGCCATGGAGATTCTTGGTCCAGAAATTCCTGACCATCTCAAAGAGGCGGGTGAGCTTCGTATCGCACATGGGCAGGCGAGTTTGGAAGAACTAGGATCTCTTGCAACGCCACCGATGACAAAAGATGCAATCGCGGGTCGAATTCGTAGATTGCTCGCGATGGCCGATAAGCGCGCAGGAGAACTCGGTATTCCTGATACTGAGGCTGGGCTCTCACCAGATTTACTCGGGGATTCCTAACCGGTCGGTAGCCTACGTGTAACTGATAGACTCTCCGCCAGGCCCCCAACGTTGTGGTGTAACTCTTAGCCACCTTTAATTGGGGCAATTCACTTTCTAGAAGAGGTTTTACAATGATTAATGTCGGAATCAATGGTTTTGGACGTATTGGACGCAACTTTTTTCGCGCAGCGCTCACCAACCCAAATATCAATATCGTAGGCATCAACGACCTTACCGATAATGCAACCCTTGCCCACCTTTTGAAGTACGACTCAATATTGGGTCGTCTCGGCTTGGAAGTCTCACACACAGAAGACACCATTACTGTGGGTGGAAAGACCATCAAGGTCTTTGCAGATCGCGATCCGGCGAACCTTCCTTGGGCCTCAGTCAAAGCTGACATTGTTATCGAATCAACCGGCCACTTCACCAAGGCAGCAGATGCAAAGAAGCACATCACAGCCGGTGCCAAGAAGGTCATCATCTCAGCGCCAGCTACAGATGAAGACATCACAATCGTTATGGGTGTTAACCACGATAAGTACGATGCGGCTAACCACCATGTCATCTCAAACGCTTCATGCACTACTAACTGCCTAGCGCCAATGGCCAAGGTCTTGGATGAAAAGTTTGGAATCGTCCGCGGTCTTATGACGACCATCCATGCCTACACAAATGACCAGGTAATCCTTGATTTCCCACATAAGGATCTTCGCCGCGCACGTGCAGCAGCCACCAATATCATTCCAAGCTCAACTGGTGCTGCTAAAGCAATTTCATTGGTGTTGCCACAACTCAAGGGCAAGCTTGACGGTTTCGCGATGCGTGTTCCAGTACCAACTGGATCAGCAACTGATCTCACTGTTGAACTTGCGAAGGAAGCAACTGCAGCTGAAATTAACGCTGCCATGAAGGAAGCTGCAAATGGTTCACTTAAGGGATTCCTTACCTACACAGAAGACCAGATTGTTTCTTCAGATATCGTGACAGACCCTTCTTCTTGCATCTTTGATGCGGGCCTCACCAAGGCAATCGGTACTACCGTCAAGGTTGTTGGTTGGTATGACAATGAATGGGGTTACTCAAATCGCCTCGTTGATCTCGTTGGCTATGTAGGCAAATCTCTGTAATGACATCATTGGCTGACCTAGATGTAGCAGGTAAGCGCGTATTTCTTCGTTGCGATCTCAACGTCCCCATTAAGGATGGAAAGATCACAGATGATGGACGTATTCGCGCTTCGCTTCCGACAATTAACGCGCTCCTTGCAAAGGGCGCGAGCATTGTTATCGCGGCCCATCTAGGGCGACCAAAAGGTGAAGCAAAGCCTGAACTTTCGTTAGCTCCTGTCTCTATTCGCTTGGCAGAACTTCTTGGAAAGCCTGTCACTTTCGCTGGCGCAATTACTGGCGCAGATGTAACCGCCAAGGCAGAAGCGTTGGCTGCTGGTGAAGTACTTCTCCTAGAAAACATTCGCTTTAGTGCAGCTGAAACCTCCAAAGATGAATCTGAGCGCGCATCCCTCGCTGCCGAACTAGCCAAGCTCGCAGATGTCTATGTTGGCGATGGATTTGGGGCTGTTCATCGTAAACATGCATCAGTTTTTGATCTGCCTAAGTTGCTTCCACATGCGGCCGGAACACTCGTTGCTGCTGAAGTTGATGTCCTCAAGAAATTGACCGTCAATCCATCGCGACCTTATGGCGTTGTACTTGGAGGATCGAAAGTTTCCGACAAGATTGGCGTGATTTCTAATCTGCTTGGCAAAGTAGATGTCATGGCTATTGGTGGCGGCATGCTCTTCACCTTCCTAGCTGCCCAAGGAAAAGAGATTGGTTCATCACTCGTCGAACGCGATCTGATTGACACCGTAAAAGAGTTAATCCACCAGGCCGAAACTTCTGGGGTAAAGCTTCTTCTTCCGACCGATATCGTCGTTGCTCCAACTTTTGCAGCAGATGCGTCTCCAACATTGGTCAGCGCAGATAACATCCCAGCAGATCAAATGGGGCTAGATATCGGACCTGAGACTGCGCGCGCCTTTGCAGATGCAATCAAGGGTTGCAAAACTGTCTTCTGGAATGGACCGATGGGCGTCTTTGAGTTCCCCAACTTTGCAGCCGGAACAAAGGTTGTTGCTCAAGCTCTGACTGAAGTTTCAGGAATATCTGTTGTTGGTGGAGGAGACTCAGCTGCGGCAGTACGTGCACTTGGCTTTGTAGATTCAGCCTTTGGCTATATCTCAACTGGCGGGGGAGCATCTCTTGAATATCTAGAGGGTAAAGAATTACCTGGTTTGAAAGCGCTCGATCTTTAATTCAATTTAATCGTTTGTAAGGAGCAAGTAATGCGTAAACCGTTGATGGCTGGAAACTGGAAAATGAACCTCAATCACCTCGAGGCTATTGCAGTTGCACAGAAGCTTGTCTACTCACTAGATGATAAAGATTACGACGCCGTTGATGTTGCAATCATCCCGCCCTTTACGGATATTCGCTCTATTCAGACTATGGTCGATGGCGATCGCTTGCGCTTGCAGTACGGAGCTCAGGATTTATCTCCCGAAAGTTCGGGAGCATTTACAGGTGACATTTCAGGTTCAATGCTGGCCAAGCTTGGTTGTACCTTTGTAATCATTGGCCACTCAGAGCGTCGCGCAATCCATAAAGAAGATGACGCTCTTATAAATCGTAAAATCAAGGCGGCGCTAGCAAATGAGCTAACCCCGATTTTCTGCGTAGGTGAAGAGCTTGCAATCCGCGAATCCGGAACTCATGTCTCTCATGTCATCCGCCAGGTGCGCGCAGGGCTTGAAGGTTTCCATAAACCAGAGTTGAAGAAGATTGTCATCGCCTACGAACCAGTCTGGGCAATTGGAACTGGAAAGACTGCAACCCCTGAAGATGCACAAGAAGTCTGCGCGGCTATCCGTGAAGAGGTTGAACAGATTGGCTCGGCAGAGATTGCAGCGAATATGCGCATCCTCTACGGCGGTTCAGTTAAATCTGCCAATATCGTTGAAATTATGAAGCAGGCCGATGTCGATGGCGCCCTTATCGGTGGAGCCAGCCTCGACCCAGAAGAGCTCGCAAAGATTTCCAAGTTTTACGCTCAGGTTTAAGTCGAAGCAAGAGCGCCCGCTCAGGTATCCTTATCCCCTATCTCTAGAGGAGTTTTACAGTGGCTTTAGCGTTATCAATCTTTCTCGTAATCTCGAGCATCGTGATGATCCTCTTGGTTCTGCTCCACAAGGGCAAGGGTTCTGGACTCTCTGATCTCTTTGGTGGCGGAGTGTCTTCAAACTACGGTGGGTCTTCAGTTGTGGAACGTAACCTTGATCGACTCACTATCGTGGTTGGTGGACTCTGGTTCGCTGGCGTCGTCGGCCTCTCTCTTGTTTTGAAGGGTTAATCAATGGCAAGTGCAATTCGTGGAAGTCGCGTTGGCGCCGGCCCAATGGGCGAAGCTGAGCGCGGAGATCAAATCGAACGCGCCACAGTTTCATACTGGTGCGCAAATGGACACGAAGTTCGTCCATCATTTGCAGTAGAAGAGACGGTAGTTATTCCAGCTGAATGGGATTGTCCTAAGTGCGGTCTACCAGCAGGGCGCGATCGCAACAATCCACCGAGTGCAGTCGTGAACATCCCTTACAAGACTCACTTGGCCTACGTAAAGGAACGTCGTACCGATGCAGAGGGTGCCAAGATTCTGGAAGATGCACTTCGCAAGTTACGTGGAGATGATCTCGACTAGGTCAAAGTCTCTTCGCCGCAGCAATTATTTCGTCAATACCCGCACTTCTACTCTGCAGATGCAGACGAAGGAGCGGGTATTTTCGCATTGCAAGGGCGCGGTTATCTCCGATCGCCTGTGCCATCAAGAGCGTGCGTAGTGAGAATGGCTTTCCTTCAATCTGATAGTCGATGCTAGTTTCACCGGTAATCTGCAAGAAAGAACCGTTCTTCTGTCCACCCTTATGAAATTGGCCAGTGGAGTGCAAGAATCGTGGGCCCCATCCAAATGAAGTTGGTTTACCTGATTTCTCTGAGAGAATTTCTCTCAACTCTGCAATCTTGGCATCATCACGTCTATCAAGATAAGCCATGATTGCTATATATCCACCATCTTTAACATCCTCAATAAATGTAGCAAGTGCATCCTGTAGAGATTGCCCATCTCCAAAAATTTCGACAGATTTATCAGAGCATGTGGGTGCAAGAACGGGAAGTCGGTTATTCCATTCAGCCAAGCATCCAGAGGTCTGTTCTTTCGCCTCTGTGACATTTGGTTGATTAAAAGGATCGATTTTAAGAGCAGCTCCCATAAGAGCAGTGACCCACTCCCAGAAGATGAAGTGGGCCCCAAGTGAGCCTTCAACAATCAGATCGGTTCCGATACCACCATAACTCACAGTGAAGGCGCCTCCGATAGCAGCAACTTTTGCGTTCTCTGTCGCAATGGGAAGTCGACCTGTTCCGTCCTTACCAGTGGATTCAGCGATCAACTGCTCAATCCAATCCGAAAGACCGGGAACTGCCGAACCAGCATCTGTAAAGGCAATGTACTGAGATGCGCGCGCTACTAAGAGATAGGCGGTATCGAGAATTGTCTGCGGATGGGCGAGAAACTCAGACTTCTCGTTCTGCGCATCGTGCAACAGTTGCTCAATCGGAGCTCCTGCGAGAGCTGTTGGTGTTAACCCAAATGCGCTTAAGACGCTAAAGCGACCACCAACGTGGGGGTCCGCATTAATGACGTTATATCCGGCATCGCGCACTTCACTATCGAGTGGAGATCCTGGGTCCGTGACAAAGAGAATGTGTTCTATTGGGTTTAAGCCCGCAGCAGTAAAAGCGGCTTGAAAGAGAGATCTCTGCGCAGAAGTTTCAATGGTGGAACCAGATTTAGAACTGACAACTACGACTGTCTTCGCAAGATCTCCACTGAGTGCGTGCTTGGCATAATTTGGATCCGTTGAATCAAAGATGAAAATATCTTTCTTATAAGTGAGCGAGATGACTTCTGGGCCAAGGGAAGATCCACCCATGCCACAGAGCACAACTCGGCTCTGCTCTTTAAAGCGTGCGACAACTTCGGCGATGTGGGGGAGAAGTGCCTGAGATGTCTCGGGTAGGTCGACCCAGTTGAGTCGAATGGCTGCCTCTGATGCAGCCTTGTTTCCCCACGTTGTTGCATCTTTAACTGCGATTCGTTCATGCGCTTGTTCTAGAAGGCGATAGAGATCTGATGAGCGATCAACGTGCGCCAGGCTAGGACCAGAGATCTTCATTGGTTAGAGCGCTTTCTTGATATCGCCAACAATTCTTTCAGCGCTAAATCCAAACTCAGCGAAAAGTTTGCCTGCGCCAGCGGATGCCCCGAAGTGATCGAGTGAGATAACAATTCCTTTATCTCCAACATATTCGCGCCAACCTTGTGCGATACCAGCTTCAACGCTTACGCGTAGCGCTGTAGTTGGGATAACGGAGGAGCGGTAGCTCTCTGTCTCTTCGTTAAACCATTCCAGGCAAGGAGCGCTCACAACGCGAGTTGCGATGCCATCTGCTTCAAGAGCAATCTGTGCATCGAGTGCGATTCCAACTTCAGAACCTGTTGCAATGATGACGACTCGGGGAGCAGTTGAAGCATCTTTCAAGATGTATGCGCCCTTATCGACACCACTTGCTGCGCCATGGGTCGAGCGATCAACTGTGCGCAGGTTCTGCCTTGAGAGCAAGAGGCCTGCTGGCTTTTGGCGCTTCAAAATTGAACGCCAAGCTTGTGCGACTTCATTGGCATCTGCTGGTCGAATAACAGCAAAGTTAGGGATAGCGCGTAACGCTGCAAAGTGTTCGATTGGTTGGTGAGTTGGACCATCTTCACCGAGACCAATGGAATCGTGGGTCCAAATAAAAGTTGATGGAATATCCATCAGGGCTGCCAGGCGAACTGCAGGGCGCATGTAATCGCTAAAGACAGCAAAAGTTCCACCGAATGTTCGTGTTAATCCATGCAGGGTAATTCCGTTGAGAATCGATCCCATTGCGTGTTCTCGAATACCGAAGTGAATAATGCGACCGTAAGGGTCTGCATCTTTCATCTGACTGCTGGCCGGAAGGAAGGATTTACCGCCTTCGATTGTCGTGTTATTGCTCTCGGCCAAATCTGCCGATCCACCCCAGAATTCAGGTAGCGCCTTTGCAATGGCGTTGATGACATGGCCAGATGCTGCTCGAGTAGCTAAATCCTTTCCAGCTTCAAAGACGGGAAAAGCTGAATCCCAACCTGTTGGAAGTTCGCGCTTTTGCAGACGATTGAGCAGTTGCGCGCGTTCAGGATTTGCGGCGCTCCATGCATCAAATTTCTTATTCCATGCCGCGTGTGCTGCCGCGCCACGATCTTTGACTGAACGCACATGTGCAAAAACTTCTGTTGGCATTGCAAACTTTTCGTCAGGGTTAAGGCCTAACTCCTTCTTTGTGGCCGCAATCTCTTCATCACCGAGCGCTGACCCATGTGATTTTGCTGTGCCGCGCAACTTTGGGGCGGGCCAGGCAATCACTGAGTGCATACGAATCAAGGATGGCTTTCTTGTCTCCGCCTTTGCCGCCAGCATCGCAGCATCGAGTGAAGCTAAATCAATATTTCCATCAGCGAGTGCTTCAACCTCTTGAACATGCCAGCCATAGGCTCGATAGCGCGCTGCAACATCTTCGGTAAAGGAAACGTGGGTATCACCTTCGATAGAGATGCGGTTATCGTCATAGATCAGATTTAGATTGCCAAGCTCTTGCGTTCCGGCAAGTGAGGAAGCTTCTCCAGATACGCCTTCTTGTAAATCTCCATCGGAGCAGAGCACCCAGATCGAGTGATCAAAAATTGATGAACCTACAGGAGCGTGGGGATCAAGTAACCCTCGCTCGTAGCGCGCTGCCATCGCAAAGCCAACTGCCGTTGCAACGCCTGCGCCTAATGGACCTGTGGTCATTTCAACGCCTGCCGTGTGGCCATACTCGGGATGTCCGGGCGTTAGCGATCCCCAAGTACGAAATGACTGCATGTCCTCCATTTCAAGTCCATAACCGCTAAAGAAGAGTTGGGTGTAAAGGGTCAGCGATGAGTGGCCGCAGGAGAGAATAAAACGGTCTCGGCCGAGCCAATGTGGATCTGCTGGATCATGAACGAGGTGGCGTTGAAAGAGATTGTAGGCAACTGGCGCAAGCGACATTGCAGTTCCAGGATGGCCATTGCCAACCTTCTGTACTGCATCCATTGCAAGCGCACGCGCGATAGCGACTGCCTTATCGTCTAACTCACTCCAACCAGCGATCTTTGTCATTTCTACTCCTTAAGCGGGTTTTCTTACAACTGAAAGACGGATACGCCACGCTGCGATCCACACTAAGACTGAACCTAAAAGATGAAAGCCAACAAGCAGTTCAGGTACTGCTAACCAGTATTGGATGTAGCCAAGGGCACCTTGTGCGATGGCTAGCAAAATAAAAATATTTAGCCATTTCTTCGTTTCAAAACGGAGATCTTTAGAGCGATAAAAAATAAAGGTGATTATTAACAAGGTCCAGACAGAACTGCTGTGAAGTCGAGTAATGGCTGAGATATCGAAGTCGAGGCGGGGGGCATCAACATCCCCTGCATGTGGACCACTTCCAGTAACTAGAGTTCCAAGAGCGATTGCAATGAATGCCACAACGATGTGTGCTAGTGAAATGCGAGAAATTCTCACTTGAGGAGATGAAGTTCGCACCTGCGGATGATGACGACGAGAATGTAGCGATGTTGCAGCTGCAATCAAAATGATTGAGAGAAGTAAGTGCGATGCGACAGATAGTGGATTGAGATTGGTGAGTACAGTGATTCCACCAAGAACTCCTTGCCCCAGAATTCCAAGGATTTGTGTTGCTGCAAGAAAACGGAGATCGCGACGACCGCTTCGTAGGACCGCAATTAAAGTGGCAACAGCTGCGAAGAAGAGTGCGAAGGTAAGAAGTCGATTCCCAAATTCAATCCACGCATGCAAGGCGCCCTCTGCCTGACCTTCAACAGGTAGATAGGAACCGGGGACGCACTCTGGCCACGTTGGGCATCCCATTCCAGAACCTGTGAGGCGGACAGCGCCTCCGGTGAGGACGAGGGCCGCTTGTAGGAAGAGGAGTAGCCCAGTTATCGGGCCTAGTACTCGGCGTGCAATGGTGCGCGTTTTACTCACGCTCGTAGCCTATGACCTTTGCCGTTCGCCGCGCCTCTCTTCAACTGGCAGGGGTTAGGGAATTAAGACACAATAGTGTTGTGAAAATCGACGACCTAAGCACCCGCGAGGCTATCGCTCGCTCTGTGCTGGAAAATGGCCCGTCGACAGCTGTCACCCTGGGGGAGCGCCTCGGCCTCACTCCGGCAGGTATTCGCCGCCACCTCGATCTCCTCGTACTTGATGGAATTCTGGAAGCGCGCGAGCCGCATCAGGCGCTCAGTCGTGGTCGCGGCCGACCTTCAAAAGTTTTTGTGATGACCGATGGTGGTCGAGAGAAGTTTGAGCACTCATACGATGACTTAGCAGTGGCTGCTCTGAAATTTATGTCAGCGCAATCGGGTGGCCAACTTGTTCAAGCTTTCGCACAATCGCGCGCAGATGATATCGAGCGCAAAGCAGTTACATTTATGGGCAAGAAGTCTCAGAAAAATCAGGCGCTTGCTACTTTCCTTACAGAGCAAGGTTACGCCGCCAGCATTGAGAGCAAGCCGACAGGGGATCAACTCTGTCAGCATCATTGCCCAATCGCACACGTTGCAGCTGAGTTCCCACAGCTCTGTGAGGCAGAGACTGAAGCATTCTCAAAGATTTTAGGTACGCATGTGCAACGTCTGGCCACAATCGCACACGGTGATGGCGTCTGCACTACGTACATTCCAGATACTTCTCGAGTAATAACAAAGACGAAAATCTCACAAACATCAAGAACGATAACCGCTGGAAAGGCGACCAAATGACAACTGCACATCCTGAACTCGATGGCCTCGGCAACTATGAATACGGCTGGTCAGATAGTAATGATGCGGGATCTAATGCCAAACGTGGCTTAAGTGAAGAAGTCGTTCGCGATATCTCTTCCAAGAAGAGCGAGCCACAGTGGATGCTCGACCTTCGCCTTAAAGGTTTAGACCTCTTCTACAAGAAGCCAATGCCATCATGGGGATCTGATCTGTCAGGAATCTTCTTCGACACAATCAAGTACTTTGTCCGCTCTACCGAGAAGCAAGCTACAACATGGGACGACCTACCAGACGATATTAAAAATACCTACGATCGTCTCGGCATTCCAGAAGCTGAAAAGCAGCGTCTGGTATCGGGCGTTGCAGCACAATATGAATCAGAGGTTGTCTATCACTCAATCCGTGAAGACCTCGAGAAGCAGGGCGTCATCTTCCTTGATACCGACAGTGGTTTAAAGCAGCATCCGGAGCTCTTTAAAGAGTACTTCGGTTCTGTTATTCCAGTGGGCGATAACAAATTTGCAGCACTTAATACCTCCGTTTGGTCTGGCGGATCATTTATCTTTGTTCCTAAGGGTGTTCATGTAGATATCCCACTACAGGCTTACTTCCGCATCAATACCGAGAATATGGGTCAGTTCGAGCGCACTTTGATAATCGCCGATGAAGATTCATATATTCACTATGTTGAAGGCTGTACTGCCCCTATCTACAAATCTGACTCACTGCACTCAGCAGTTGTTGAAATCATTGTGAAGAAGGGTGCGCGCGTTCGCTATACGACAATCCAGAACTGGTCTAACAATGTGTACAACTTGGTAACCAAGCGCGCAACATGTGCCGAAGGTGCAACCATGGAATGGGTCGATGGAAATATCGGCTCGAAGGTCACCATGAAGTATCCAGCTGTCATGTTGATGGGCCCACACGCAAAGGGAGAAACTCTTTCACTTGCATTTGCAGGCCCTGGCCAACATCAAGATTCTGGCGCAAAGATGGTGCACGCAGCACCTTACACATCGTCTTCCGTTATCTCTAAATCTGTAGCTCGTGGCGGAGGTCGCACTTCATACCGCGGACTTGTTCAGGTTCAGGAAGGTGCACACCACTCAGCAAGTACTGTGAAGTGCGATGCTCTTCTCGTTGACACAATCTCGCGCTCAGATACATATCCGTATGTTGATATTCGCGAAGATGATGTATCTATGGGCCACGAAGCGACCGTCTCCAAGATTTCAGATGATCAGCTCTTCTATCTGATGTCTCGCGGACTCAATGAAGATGAAGCGATGGCGATGATCGTCCGTGGGTTTATTGAGCCAATCGCTCGTGAACTTCCTATGGAGTACGCGCTTGAGCTCAATCGTCTGATTGAACTTCAAATGGAAGGCGCAGTTGGATAATGTCTTCATTGCAATCAAATGTTTTAGAAAATCACACCCCTACGGGGCGTGAGGAAGCATGGCGCTTTACACCACTCAAACGCCTAGGTGGAATGCATGACGGTTCTGCCACTGCGGTAGAGCGCAATTCACTTGCGGTAAAGGGCTCACTTGCAACGGGTGTGACTTTTTCTCACCAAGAGATTGAGGCCGTAACGCAGACTGATGATGTAATCGTCAATCGTGTTCGTCAGTTCACCAGCAAGGGTGCGGTGCTATCAGTTGCACCTAACGCAGAGATTGCTGAGCCAATCATGCTCAATCGATCCTCCTTTGGAACTGACTCTGCTGAATTCTCACGAGTTCTCATCAAGGCAGGTAATCATTCCAAGTCTGTCGTGGTCATTGAAAACACGGGCGATACTCACCTTGCAGAAGATTTAGAGATCGTTGTTGAACCGGGTGCTCATCTGACTCTTATCGCTCTACAAGAGTGGGGAAGCAAGACGATTCATGCTGCGCGCCATCACGCGATTGTTGATCGCGATGCAACATTTAAGTCAATTGTTGTCACCGTCGGGGGAGATGTAGTTCGCCTACTTCCTACCGTTGATTTCATCGCACCAGGTGCATCATGCGATCTATCTGGTGTGTACTTTGCAACTGCCGGCCAGTTCTTCGAACACCGCATGTTTGTCGATCACAAGGTTCCAAATGCAAAGTCTCGCGTGAACTACAAGGGAGCACTTGCTGGAGATAAGGCCCATACAGTCTGGATTGGCGATGTCTTTATTCGCGCTGCAGCTGAGGGCACAGATACATATGAACTCAATCGAAACTTGTTGCTCTCAGATGGGGCGCGAGCTGATTCAGTTCCAAACCTTGAGATCGAAACCGGTGAAATCGTAGGCGCGGGACATGCATCTACGACAGGACGCTTTGATGATGAGCAGCTCTTCTACTTAATGTCGCGTGGAATCAATATGGATGATGCTCGTCGCCTGGTTGTGCGCGGATTCTTCAATGAAATCGTCTCTGAAATTGGTATTGAAGCGATTCAGGAACGAATCATGGCTCGTATTGATGGCGAACTTGCAAAGGCTGGTAAGTAAATGTCTGATCTTGCATTTTCATCACTTCAATCAGGTAAGCCTGTTCGCATTGAGAAGAACGGCGAATCCATCTGTGTTACCCGCGTGGGCGACCAGGTCTTCGCAGTCAATGATGTCTGCAGCCACTCAGATGCATCTCTTTCAGAAGGTGATGTCACAGATTTCAAGATCGAATGCTGGCTCCATGGAGCTGAATTTGATCTTCGCACTGGAGAGGCGTTAACGCCTCCAGCAGTAGCACCCATTAAAACCTATTCAGTAACTGTCGACGGAGACTCCGTCACGGTAGAGATGTAACGGAGATAGATATGAGCACTCTAGAAATTCGCGGATTGAAAGTATCTGTCGAGACCGAGCAAGGCGCAGTAGAAATTCTTAAAGGAGTAGATCTGACCATTAAGTCAGGCGAAACTCATGCAATCATGGGGCCAAATGGTTCAGGTAAATCCACCCTGGCTTACTCAATTGCAGGCCATCCTAAGTACACCATCACCGAAGGCACAGTCACGCTCGATGGCGAAGATGTCCTTGAAATGTCTGTCGATGAGCGCGCTAAGGCAGGACTATTCCTAGCGATGCAGTACCCGGTAGAAGTACCTGGCGTATCTGTCTCTAACTTCTTACGTACTGCAGCTACCGCTCTTCGTGGCGAAGCTCCAAAGTTGCGTGAATGGGTAGGCGAAGTAAAGAGCGCAATGGAGTCACTGAAGATGGATCCATCATTTGCTCAAAGAAATGTCAATGAAGGATTCTCTGGCGGCGAGAAGAAGCGCCATGAAATCATGCAACTCGAACTCCTCAAGCCAAAGTTCGCCATCCTCGATGAGACAGATTCTGGTCTTGATGTTGATGCGCTCCGCATCGTTTCTGAAGGAGTAGTGCGAGCTAAGGGAGCCAATAACCACGGCATCCTCTTGATTACTCACTACACAAGAATCTTGAAGTACATCAAACCTGACTTCGTACATGTCTTTGCAAATGGACGCATTGTTGAAGAAGGCGGACCAGAGCTTGCTGACAAGCTTGAAGCGCAGGGTTACGCGGAGTACGTCACCGCTTAATATGTCATTTAACGCAGGCGCGGTCATCGCGGATTTTCCGATTCTTTCTCGGACAGTTCGCGATGGCAAACGCCTTGTCTATTTAGATTCTGGGGCAACTAGCCAGAAACCAACCGAAGTTATCGACGCTGAGAGCAATTTCTATCGTATGCATAACGCTGCCGTGCATCGCGGTGCGCATCAATTGGCGGAAGAGGCCACCGATGCCTACGAGGGAGCTCGATCAATCGTTGCGCAATTTCTTGGCACATCAGTCAATGAAATTATCTTCACCAAGAGCGCGACTGAATCACTCAACCTTGTGGCTTATGCAATGGGTAACGCTCCAGCTGGCAATCGCTTCCACCTCACATCAGGTGATGAAATTGTTATTACTGAGATGGAGCACCACGCAAATCTCATACCGTGGCAGCAATTAGCCGCACGCACCGGAGCAACTCTTAAGTGGTTTGAAGTAACTCCCGAAGGGCGTCTCGATCTCAGCAATATTGATTCGTTCATCACTTCAAAGACCAAAGTCGTCGCTCTCACGCACCAATCAAATGTCCTAGGAACGATTAATCCACTTCCTGAAATTGTGAAACGCGCACATGCAGCAGGCGCAGTTGTCGTACTCGATGCCTGTCAATCAGTTCCACACATGCCTATTAACGTGAGAGAACTTGAAGTTGATTTTCTGACTTTCTCAGGACATAAAGCTGTTGGCCCAACTGGCGTTGGCATCTTGTGGGGGAGAGAAGATTTCCTCAATGAACTTCCTCCCTTTCTCACTGGCGGTTCGATGATTGAGAACGTAACGATGACATCAGCGACCTGGGCAAAGGCGCCGAAGAAGTTTGAAGCTGGTGTACCAAATATGGCCCAAGCAGTTGGTTTAGGTGCAGCTCTTACATATCTGCAGAGAATTGGAATGGATCAGATCTTTTCTCACGAGAAAGAGCTCACGAAGTACGGAATGTCGGCGCTCTTAGACATTCCTGATCTTTCGATCGTTGGACCGACAGATTTAGAGATGCGTGGTGGAACACTCTCCTTCACCGTTGGAGATATCCACCCTCATGATTTAGGGCAGTACTTAGATAGCCAAGGAGTGGCAGTTCGCACGGGGCACCATTGCGCATGGCCATTGACGCGCAAGCTAGGCGTTCCAGCAACCACGCGCGCTTCGTTCTATCTGTACAACACCACCGCTGATATCGATGTACTTGTCGACGGCATCAGAAGCGCACAGAAATATTTCGGATAATGCAGCTCGATAACCTTTATCAAGAGGTGATCCTTGATCACTATAAGAACCCACAACATAAGAAGTTAAGCCCTACTTACGACGCTCAGGTTCATCACATCAATCCAAGCTGCGGCGATGAAATCACTCTCAACGTCACTCTCTCAGGCGAAACTGTGGCTAATGTTTCATGGGATGGAGTCGGCTGTTCTATTTCGCAGGCGAGCGTGTCGATTCTCTCTGACTTAGTTCTTGGTAAAACTCTGGCGCAGGCGCAGGAAATCTCAGATTCATTTATGGCGCTGATGCAGAGCAAGGGAACACAGACGGGGGATGAGAACCTTCTCGAAGATGCGGTAGCTCTCGCGGGAGTTTCTCAATATCCAGCTCGTATTAAATGCGCTCTTCTGGGGTGGATGGCTTTCAAAGATGCGAGCGTGCAAGCGCTGGCGAAGAATCAGTGAATAAGAAAGTAGGATAAGCAGATGGTCGCAAAAATAGAAGATATCAATGAGGCAATGAAGGATGTTGTCGATCCTGAACTTGGTATTAACGTCGTTGATTTAGGTCTGATCTACGACATGATGGTCGATGACAACAACATCGCCGTTCTTAACATGACCCTGACTTCTGCCGCATGCCCGTTACAGGATGTTATTGAGGACCAAACTCGACAGGCGCTTGCACCATTTACCGATGATGTGAAGATTAATTGGGTCTGGATGCCACCTTGGGGGCCAGACAAGATCAGTGACGATGGACGCGAGCAATTGCGCGCTCTCGGCTTTACTGTCTAATTAACCTCAATCACCTTTAGACTCTTTCTATGTCGCAACACGCAGTGTGGATGACCTTTCGGTCTATGACTGCAGACCCATCTGTTAAATCACAGAAGTTAAAGCCGGGGACAGTCCGCCGAATAATTTCTTACGGAAAGCCTTATCAGAGACAGATTTCGATTTTTCTTATCACCGTAGTCATTGAGGCGCTCCTGATAATCTCAACGCCATTATTGTTGCGCGAACTCATTGATAAAGGCGTCATCCCTCAAAACGGAAAGCTTATTACTCAACTGGCTCTCCTTGTGGGGTTGCTTGCGGTCGTTGACGCTGGCTTTAATATCTTTGGACGTTGGTATTCAGCGCGAATCGGTGAAGGCCTTATCTATGATCTTCGCTCTCAAGTTTTTGCGCATATTCAACGCCAATCAATCGCCTTCTTCACCCGAACTCAAACTGGCGCGCTGATTTCGCGAATCAATTCAGATGTGATGGGTGCGCAGCAGGCATTCACCGGAACGCTATCGGGGGTCGTCAGCAACGTTGTATCTCTGATCCTGGTCGTAACGACGATGCTCATTCTCTCTTGGCAGATCACAGTCGTTTCGCTCCTGCTGTTGCCAGTCTTTCTACTTCCTACTAAGTGGGTGGGCAAACGAATCCAAGCTTTGACGCGGGATTCCTTTAACCTCAATGCGACTATGTCGAGCACAATGACTGAGCGTTTCAATGTCTCAGGCGCTCTTTTGGTAGCTCTTTACGGAAAACCAAAGAAGGAAGAGACCTTCTTTAGAACTCGCGCCCGCAAAGTTGCAGATATCGGCATCCATACAGCGATGCTCAATCGCGTCTTCTTTGTTGGGATCACGAGCGTTGCTGCGATTGCTACCGCCTTCGCCTATGGAATCGGTGGACATTTAGCAATCTCAGGAACTTTGACAGTTGGAACCCTCTTAGCGATCACAGCCTTGTTGGCACGCCTCTATGGTCCACTGACTGCTCTTTCAAATGTACGCATTGATGTAATGACAGCGCTTGTATCCTTTGAGCGAGTCTTTGAAGTTCTCGATCTACAACCGATGATTACTGATAAACCAGATGCAATTGAGTTCAAAGATAAGCGCGCAACTGTTGAGTTTAAGAGCGTAAAGTTTGCATATCCAAGAGCCGAAGAAATATCACTCGCATCACTCGAATCTGCTGCAAAACCAGAGACCGTTGATAGCGGTGAAGTGCTTAAAGGAATTTCTTTCATAGCCGAGACCGGAACTATGACAGCCATTGTTGGACCATCGGGTGCGGGCAAGACGACTATGAGCGCTCTCGTGCCCAGGCTTTATGACGTTACTCAAGGCGCAATCGAAATTAATGGAGTAGATATTAGGGATTTCACTGCCCAATCTTTACGCGACTCAATCGGTGTAGTGATGCAAGATGCTCATCTCTTTCACGAAACCATCGCTGAGAATCTTCGCTATGCAAAGGAGGATGCAACCGAATCAGAGATGATTGAGGCATGTAAAGCAGCTCAAATCTGGAACTTGATTGAGTCACTTCCCAATGGTTTCGACACTATGGTGGGAGAACGTGGCCACAGACTTTCGGGAGGCGAAAAGCAGCGTTTAGCTATCGCCCGTCTTCTACTCAAAGCCCCAGCGATTGTCATTCTCGATGAAGCGACTGCGCACTTAGATTCCGAGAATGAATCTCTCGTTCATGAAGCCCTCAAGGTTGCTCTGCGTGGTCGCACCTCAATCGTGATCGCCCACCGCTTAAGTACAGTGATGGAAGCTGATCAGATACTTGTCTTAGAAAAAGGCGAAATTAAGGAGCGAGGAAGACATGAAGAGCTAATCGCTCGAGGTGGACTTTACTCAGAGCTCTTTATGCGACAAGACATCACGACGAATTAGTATTCGCCCGTAGACCACTAACCCACCGAAGAAGACCCACTGCAGCGCATATGCCATGTGCGGGCCATCAGATAACTCAGGAAGTTCTGCTGCAACAGCAGGTGTGAGCTCTGGCTGGCTGCCTCGAAGCAAATCAATATAAAAATTTTCAGAAACTTTTGATTGTGACTGAGCATTTGCTTGTGAGATCAGACCGCTAGATCCATCGCTAGGAAGGGCAAAGAAAGCACCTCGTGGAAGTGAAGAATCAAGGCGCAGGCGTCCTTCGATCGTGACTTGTTTGCTGGGAAGTTCAGGGATAACGGGCGGAGTTAGAGCGTTTGGGCCAGCCTTTATCCATCCGCAATCAACCCAGAAACTCTTTCCATCTTGGGTTTCAAAACGTGTGAGCAGTTGAAAACCGTATACGCCCTCGAAATATCGGTTGCGAAGAAGAATTTGTTGGGTTGTATCAAATGACCCCGTGGCGCTTGTTGTCTGCCATTCATGTGCGGCGACATCACTTGCCAAATCAATCAGAGGCTGGACGGGACGCGCAGTGTTCTCTTCAATGGCGTCATTGCGTGCTTGCCTATCGAGACCGCGATTAAATTGCCACTGCGCTGCCCATAAACATAAACAAATCAGAAGCAGTGCAACAGCGCTCTTTACTAGCGAATAAGATTCTTTCTTCTTACTCAATTCCTCGCGGCCTCTTCTTCAAAATCGCGGCCCCCGGAATCACTGTCTCACGACCCGCATTGGCAACGACAACTGCTATGTACGGGAGAGTAACCGCGCCAAGAAGTGCGAACCAACGATATGGGCTGGGAAGAACGACGGTGAGGATAAAACAGGCGGTGCGAATCATCATTGAGATGAAATAGCGACGCTGACGAGCCGACTGATCAGTAGATAAACCTTTAGGCGCACTCGTGATGTCGAAAACGTCATCTTCTTTAGCCATGGAGCAACAGTAGGGTAGTTTTCTCTCATGAGCGACTCGACTTCCATCGCACTAGTTACAGGTGGAAACCGTGGCATCGGTTTGGCGATAGCTCGCTCCTTGAAATCAGAAGGTCATCGAGTCGTCATCACTTTTCGCAGTGGCACGCCACCTGAAGGTTTTGACGCCGTACAGATGGATGTCACAGATGGGCAGAGCGTTGAAGCCGCTTTCTCCAAAATTGAAAGCGAGATAGGTCAACCCGAAATCATCGTGGCAAATGCCGGAATTACCAAAGACACATTAGTGATGCGTATGTCTGATGAAGATTTTGAGAGCGTGATAGACGCCAATCTCACCGGAGCTTTCCGCGTTGCAAAGCGTGCCACGAAGGGTTTACTCAAACTGAAGCGTGGCCGCCTGATATTTGTCGGTTCTGTTGTGGGCTCTGTGGGCGCAGCTGGACAAGTGAATTACTCAGCATCTAAATCTGGCCTGGTTGGGATGGCGCGATCGTTTGCCCGCGAACTTGGCAGCCGTGGAATTACTGCAAATGTAGTTGCGCCTGGATTTGTAGAAACGGATATGACGGCATCCCTTGATGAGAAACGCCGGAGCGATATCGCAGCTCAGGTTCCACTTGGACGTTTCTGTTCTGCCGAAGAAATTGCAGAAGTAGTTTCGTTCATTGCATCGAATAAGGCTAGCTATATCACCGGGGCGATTATTCCGGTCGATGGTGGATTAGGAATGGGGCATTAACTATGGGGATTCTGCAAGGAAAAAATATTCTCGTTACAGGTGTACTCACTGATGGGTCAATAGCTTTTCATATTGCCAAGATTGCACAAGAAGAAGGCGCAACAGTTCTTTTAACTGGGTTCGGTCGCGCACTTAGTTTGACTACTCGCATTGCTGGTCGGCTTCCTCAAGCAGCGCCCATCATCGAACTTGATGTCACTAACCAAGAGCATCTCGATGGGTTGGCCAGTGAAGTAGCAAAGCATGTCCCTCATCTTGATGGAGTAGTTCATTCAATTGGCTTTGCGCCTGAGGCGGCTTTGGGCGGAAACTTTCTCAATACTTCCTGGGAAGATGTTGCTACAGCGGTTCATGTATCTGCATATTCTCTGAAATCACTTGCCATGGCATGCCGACCAACCTTTAAGGGTGGAGCATCAATTGTTGGGCTAGATTTCGATGCACAGGTGGCCTGGCCTAAGTACGACTGGATGGGAGTTGCAAAAGCTGCTCTTGAATCCACATCGCGATATCTGGCACGTGATTTAGGAAGCGAAAATGTACGAATCAACTTAGTTGCAGCAGGTCCTATTAGAACTATGGCCGCAAAATCCATTCCAGGTTTTGATGAATTTGAAAAGGTTTGGAATGAACGCAGTCCTCTTGAGTGGGATGTGACCGATCCGGTGCCTGCAGCAAAGGCGGCAGTTGCGCTCTTGAGTGATTGGTTCCCAAAGACAACGGCTGAGATCATCCATGTAGATGGCGGGCTACATGGAATGGGCGCATAACTAGAGTTATCGCCCCGTATGGAATGGGCGCATAACTAGAGTTATCGCCCCGTATGGAATGGGCGCATAAAAGACCCGGATTTTTGATTTAACCCCCTCACAGGTATCCTTACGCCAGACCAGTAGCCCAGGCTGCTGCAAGAGGAGCTCACCGCTCCCACCTCTTTCGCTTCGGCGGATTGGTTAGTCGGTAGTAAAACTGATTCGAGTTTTACTCTCTCTATGCGGTGCGCGCTTTTTGTAGCGACTTGGATACTCAAGAACCGAACATAGGAGCAGAAATCACAACAGAACCGCGCATCAACGACCGTATCCGCACACCCCAGATTCGTCTCATCAATTACACCGGTGAACAAGTTGGAGTTGTAGATATCGAAGCAGCGCTAGCAATGGCAGATGAAATCGGACTCGATCTCGTTGAGATCGCACCTGATGCAAATCCACCAGTGTGCAAGATTATGGACTTCGGCAAGTACAAGTACCAGGAAGCACAGAAAGCTCGCGAAGCGCGTCAGAACCAGACCCACATTGTGGTGAAGGAAGTGCGATTGACACCGAAAATCGAAAATCACGACTACGAAACCAAGCGTTCTGCAGTCGAGAAGTTCCTCAAAGGTGGAGACAAGGTGAAGATAACGATGAAGTTCCGCGGCCGTGAACAAACACGTCCAGAGCTCGGGTACAAACTCTTGCAACGTCTTGCAGAAGATGTAAAAGAGATTGCATTCGTGGAGTTCGCTCCTAAGCAAGAAGGTCGACAGATGACGATGGTCTTAGGACCAACGAAGAAGAAGACCGAAGCGGTAGCAGAACAGAAAGCAGCGCGAGCTGCCAAAGTGAAGGCTGCTGAAGA